>JAESFS010000050.1_pt1 | contig 136801 bp, 116 predicted proteins | sample 9269441 | NCBI WGS metagenome assembly JAESFS01 (sample SAMN14502548, study PRJNA617105) | algae metagenome | isolation source: Scytolyngbya sp. HA4215-MV1 and co-occurring heterotrophs from sample from... | place: USA: Laie Falls, Oahu, Hawaii | collected 2010-08-22
TATTTCAACTGGATTTGGCAACACAGTCGCTTTAAAACCACTGCCGCTCAGAGAGCGGGATTAACGACGCGATCATGGAATTGGCGCGACATCGCTACTTACCCCACATTAATTTGACGCACTACCGTCTACTGCGTGAGTCTGGGTTTATCCAAGTTCAAGTTACAGGGAAATCTGGTGACGGCGGAATTGATGGGGTTGGCATTGCCCGGATTAGTGGTTTCTTAAGCTTTCATGTGCTTTTTCAATGTAAGCGTTATCAAGGGTCAGTCACGGCAGGTCAAATTCGAGATTTTCGTGGAGCCATGCAAGGGCGCACTGACAAGGGGTTGTTTATCACAACTGGCACATTCACCAGAGATGCGATCAAGGAGGCAACACGAGATGGGGCACCACCGATTGATTTAATCGATGGGGAACAGTTAGTCCAACGCTTGAAAGAGTTGGGGCTTGGTGTCAAGATCACAGTAATTGAGTCAGTGGAAGTTGACACAGATTGGTTTGCAAAAATTTAATGCAATGGGGGCTAAATGGTTAAAACTCTTAATAAACCATCTTCTTTAATCCACGAGATCCAGCTTGAAAAAGTTGGTGACTGGAATTTATTCAAATTCAGTGAGGCTCTTCAACTGCAAATGGAGAACCTTCTAGAAAAGAAAAAAGCCGATCAGATCACGCCCGATGAAATTGCTGAACTGGATGCGATCGGAGAATTAGATCGTATCTTTACCCATATCAACGCGATGCTTGCTGCTCAAAATGCCAATTCGTGATGAACTCAAGCAGGCCATTCGAGAGCGAGCCAAATATGTGTGCGAGTATTGCCATTCTCCGGAACGGTCGAGTGCCAATCGATTTACTGTTGATCATGTCATTCCAAAATCTTTGGGTGGTTCTGATGAACTTGATAATCTCGCACTTGCCTGTCGTCGCTGCAATGAGAGACGGTACAACTTTGTAGAGCTGTAAGTAGGAAGATGCTCATCTCGTAGCGATCGCTGCGTAGCAGTAGGATTTTTAGCTTGAGCACACAGCCATTCTGCCCGACGAGACTCTAATTCTTTTTGAGTGACTGTTTGTTTTTTTCTCGCTTTAGAAGTCACGTTAAAGTTAGGCTGCGTGAGTTTGCATCCTTTACCTTGCCCCTTTCGAGGAAATTGAAGCCCTAGACAGCTAGCCTGCCGTTTGATTGTATTGTGACAACTATTAAGTCGCCGAGCAATCTCTCGCATACTTAATGATGAATCTTCCCAAAGTTCCTTCAATCTTCTGTCCCAGATATCTCCATAGGATTTGATCGTATCAAAACGGAATTGATCCTTTAAAGAGGCATCAGGTCCTTTTCGAGCATATGTGAAACCACAGACACAGTTAAAAATTCCGTATGGTTTTCTCTCGTGCTCCCCTGTATACACAAAATCAATTTGGCATTCGTTAGTCTGTAATCTTTGGAAAAATTGACAAGCAGGATTAAGACAGGGCCAAGGTCCTTCTCCAAATGGCTTAGAGCCGACAACAGAATTTAAAGAATGCCTTGAGGCACAGTCCTTAAAGAACTCTTCTGCGGTATGACCCAAAAACTGAATCAGCAGAAGATGTCTTAAAGGATGATTTGTTTTGTTTAATCCGAAGTCTTTATGTAGACGAGCCAGCCAAGTGCTAGGTTTTTGCTCATCAACTTCACATTGAAGTTGTTTCAAGAGGTCGAAGGAGTAGTAGTTTTTGAAGGCACTCAGGAGTTTAGATACGTGTACTCTACTGTTCTCGTATGCTAATCCTCTTTCAGTCAGCAGGCTCAGATAACACTTGCGTAAAATACTGAAACCCGGAACTAAACTGCGCTGCTCAAGCAACCAAGCAGCATCTTGAGCAATTTTAAGAAGAACATGATGATTAGAATTGGATGAATCGAGTAAACGTGGTAACGCTCTAGAAAACCCTTGTTCAGCAGAAATTAAAACCTGGGTATTAACGCGATTCCGCATATATACGTTACTCTCTTGCAGGAAGACTTCATGAATTGGACAAACCTCAATGCCAGGCAATTGATGCAAACGATGCCAATAAAACTCACCATATTCTTTCCTATTTGATTCTGCACAAACCAAACAGTATCTAAGTTTATTGGGCGTACGAATATTGCTTGGTGTAATTCCCGCAATCTTATGAACTGCTGAACCATTATTTCCTTGCATACTTGAGCGAAGACACTCTACTCGCTCTGTTGTTAGGAAAGGACTGTAGAAGGGTAATAATGTGTGCTTATCAAGCAAATAATCAACTGTGTAGCGATGTCCCGGTGGAAGTGCTGTAGTAAGATAAGCAAGACGAGTCGGCAAATCAATAGTTACCCCAGAACTGCTGCCAAACAACTCTTGAATTGTTGTATGCCCGCTGCCAAAATACATCATTCGATCGTGGTAACGAGCACAAACGCTGTACAGTAATTCATCGGGATAAGGGTTAGGGAAGCAACCTATCATTTAGGATGCCTCCAAATACTCAATCGTAAAATAAACAAAAGCTACGTGCATAAGCCCCTCTTACAAAGTATCAATACTTAGTCGTTTGCTCTGATTCAACTAGTTCTGAATGTCCTGTAAGACTATTGATAAACAGTTTTTGTAAGATGAGCACAACGACTACAACGTCATCTTCTCACCCGAATCAAAAAGCCAATCGCTGAGACAAACGATCTCTGTCATCCCGTATCAGGATAATTTTTAGTGATTCTACCGCTTCTTCAAGGGCTTTTTGTACTATAGGCGACTCTTCTATTTCTGGTCGCAGGCTTGCTCTTCGTACTAATTGCCATCTTTGTGGGCAAATTCCTTCCTCCCTGTAGCATTCCACAACCCATTGAATTCGACGTAATGCAAAAGTTTCACGGTTTTCGATCAACTCAGAAAGAACCTGTGCAGTGACCGGAAGCTTATCCAGATGGCGCTGAATCAAAGCTAGTTGCCCCAATTCTCGACCAATTGCTGCAATTGTAATTTGAGTTGGCTTGCTAGGTTTATTCTGTAAATGCAAAGCAGCTTGCCTTGCTGCACCCGCTAGTTCAATATCTCGGTTCTCCCAATCAACTCGCACAGCTGGGGAAGATTTTGCAAGCCGAGGTGGTAGATGCGCCTCCAACCATGCCCGATCGTTGCGATATAGCCATGTGTAGATTCTTTGAAATTGTTTTTTAAGTACGGTTCGTCCTACTTCACGATATTCCTGTCTTGCCGTTAACCATTCCTGTCGATATCGATTTAACGGGACTTCTGAAACCCCTGACTCCACTTCTGGAAGACATGCCAAAGTTCGGCTCATTCGAGTAGTTTGTCGCTTCCCCTGTCGCGGAAACTCAAGTTCTAGTACAGCTGCATGAAGCTTAACGGTTGCCGCATCAACTCCAAGCTGACGAGCAATCTTACGTAGGCTAACAGATGAATCATACCAGAGCGTCTTGAGTGCATCATCCCAAATGGAGCCAAAAGCGCGAATTTTGGTAATTCTCAGTGTATCCTCTTCAGATTCATCGGGCCCGGTACGACTGTAGACAAAGCCACAGGAGCAATAGAAAGTCCCGATCGGCTTACCATGTTCTTTGCTATGGATTGCTTTGCATTCAGTGATTACAGGCTGTCGAAAATGATCGGCCGCTTTATTGAGGCAGAGCCACGGTCCTTTGCCAAAGGGCTTGAATTCTTTAGGCAACTTGAAGAATGATTCGGCTGTATACCCCAGGAACTGCATTAGGAGAAGATGACGTAACGGATGCTGCGATCCTTTAGGCGATCGCACCAACCGAAACAACCAACTATGTTGGCTTTCAGCATCAATGCCACACTGAAGACTTTGTAGGAGATCATTTGGATAGAACTGATAAAACTCTCTGAGTAGTTCGCTAACCCGTACTCTGCCGCTATAGGTGGCAAGATCTCGCTCTGCAAGAAGCTCACGGTAGCGTTTCAACAAAACCCCTAATCCAGGTGAGGAAGTGGTCTGTTTTAGCAGCCAAGCAGCATCTTGAGCTATTTTCAGTAGAATCTCATGATGGGGAATCAACAGACTGAATGAGCGTGACTTTGGCAATTGAATTCCCTGCTCTGCTGCAACAAACTCATGACGCGTCTGAGGATTCTGAATCCGAACTTGGCTATTCAATAGACGAACGTTGTGATCAGGACAGACCTCGATTCCTGGTAGTTGGTGAAGCCGATGCCAGTAGGACTCACCGAATTCTTGTTTATCTTGCCGCACACAAAGGGGGCAAAACCTGAGCCACTCTGGAGGCTGAACGATGCTTGCCATAACACCAGAACGCATTTTAATGGCGGGTCCTCCTGCCCCTTCCATATCCGCCAAAAGTTGCTGAGCTTGTTCGGGATGCAAGAAAGGTGAGAAGAAAGGGAAGAGCGTATGACGATTGATTAAACGCTCAACTGTATGTGAGCTACCAATCGGTAAGGCTGAAACGAGACTACCAAGGTTACTGGGTAAATCAACAATCGAGATCGCTGCCTCATCCCCGAACAACTCCCGTATGGTTCCCTTCTTATTGGAATACTGTACTCGTTGATGAAATCGAGCACAAACGCTATAGAGTAGTTCGTCTGGATAAGGATCGGGAAAGCATCCGATCATCAAGATACCTCCTCCCCAAAATACTCTATGACAGGGCGAATGAGTCCTGCTTGTCGAAGAGCTTCATAGGCTCTGAGCTTTTGTTTCTCTCCTGATGCTGCAATTTCGGGTAAACTTCCTTCCAAGGGGGCAGTTTTCTTGCGTCTTCCAGAACCTTTTTTGACGGTTTCAGTAGCCGCTATCTGTGGCTCTGTTGCATCAATGGTGGCTGGAGGCAGTTGTTTGTTGAGATTGGTTGTTTGTACACTGCCTGATGCTTGATGCTGTTCAGCTCTACTCAATTGGTTTTGGGCATTTTGTAAAAACTGATCGATGTCAATGGGATGAACATCCTCAACGCTGGCAAGAAGCCGAGTGTCTTTATTTTTCAGAGCTTGTAGAATGGGGTACGCCAATCGTAAGCTTTCTTTAGCCACGAGTCGAATTCCTTGCTCGGTTACAACTTCTTCGCCATTTGCAATCGCCCGAATTTGAGCCAGCATGTAGACTTTAATGGCAAAGTCAGTAATACCTTGCGTCACCTCATACAGCGCATCGCGCAGTTCTTGGGTGGAGCGACATTGCTTTCTAACATATTGATATCCCCACAAACACTTGACGAACCATTTCCACTTATCGTCATTCTTCATCCTGTCCCAGACAAGGTCACCCTGCCCTGTACCTCTCCGGGCTTGTCGAAACTCTCCGCGGAGCACAGAGATTGCTTTATAAGTACCAACAAGTACTACTGGTAGACCAATCGTATTGATTAACTGAACGAAAAAATTCAGCATTTTGCTGGAACCGCCACTTTTGGCTTGGCTAAGGTGCTGGATTTCATCAATGACCAGTACACCGATCGAGTGAAGAGACGCAACCAGCGCCATACGCGGCAGCAATTCGTCTACTGTTTTACGACCACCTGCATAGTTGTCGTAGTAACGAGTGCCGAGCAGGTCATCTACTGCCTGGAAAAAGTTTAAGCATAAGCCCTTGATCGAACCGTCAAAGGGACAATCTAGCTTAAGCCAGACAATTTGAGTGAAACTAAAATCGCGATCTTGGTAGTGACTATGGAAGATAACCTGCGGATACAAAAGCAGAATCGCTTCTATCGATGTGGTCTTACCAACTCCGCTAATGCCAACAATAGTAAATCCTGTTGCGGTTGAACGAGGGGATTGGCGAACTGTACCTAAAGAGTGAACCCGCGACTTCACATCCCCCCAAAAACCTGTAATTGCGGGATTCCGTGCCTGATATCCTAGCCGAATCATTCGGGAAAACCGTTGCTCCAGATCAAAATGAATCGGTAAAGGAGCAAAAAACTGCAAAGTATTTTGAATCAAATGTAGCCGAAGATAGGCAGGCATCTTACGATGCTCTTCGTCATAATCTGGATAGAATGCAAGACGTTCTGCTACTTCATCCTGGGTGATGAAGATAGGAGGGAGAGCTTCAATCAAGGGATTCCCTTGATAGGTTGGAATGACCGGAACGAGGTAAGTTGCCTGTTCAACTCTACCCTTTCCTACTAAAAGAGACGGGATATGTTGACTACTCATCATCATCGCTCCACATTTTTGGACGCAGTTTATGCAATCTTTCGATTAGCTGGGATTGCGGGACATGGGTTGAGTCTTCTTGATTGTGACTGTCAATTGGCTCAGTGTCGGAAACTTCATGCTGAGGCTCTTCAGCATTCTTACTTGGTTCTGGTTCTGACACTTTAGATGGAACAATCAGAGGAATCACCTTGCCGGAATGATCAGTAAGCGGCTTTTCTCCCAATTGCCAAGCTTGAGCTTCGCGTTCCATGTCGCGTTCTTCTTGACGATTCGACCGGATGCCCTTGATGCGCGATCGCTTACTCTGCCCTGTCACCTGCTCCAGCGCCGTCGAGGTTTGTTCCTTACCTTCATTGATTATCTGCTCCATTTGAGCATTCAGCACAGCACTGGATTGCTGCTTACGACTTCTAGACAATTCCTTTTGCTGCTTGCGAGTTTCAAAGTAATCAAGAGTTTCATACAAATCTCGCCCTCGGAAGGTATGTTCTGCATCAATCAACTGGCAACACTCCAGCCGTTGTCCTCCATCAAGACGCAAATAGATATCACTTAGGCTACGAGGATCGTAAGCTACATCAATTTTCCAACTTCCTCGTTCTCTAGCCCTTACAAACCACTGCTCTCGTAAAGCTAGATCGCAAGAGTAAAATAAGCCCTTAAACCGGATACCGCGATAAGTAACAGAAACTCGCTCCGAAGGTAAAAGATTCAAGCGCAGAATGTCACGGGACTTAACCCTCAAGTGTCCTGCCCGGTTACGAATGCCCCAGTTCCATAGATCTAGGGGATATGGTTCAACGTGCTCTTGGATCATGAACTCATCCATGCGATACCAATCCATCCGGTGTTCTTTGTTATGGTCTAAGATCGCAAGAATCATGAGCTTCCGGAATTGATGCAAATCCAGCACAGCATCAAGGCGGTAATCATTGTCTCCACGCTCATGCGGTTTATAAACAGCTCCCGGCATCCAATGAATGACTTTGTCATTACTCAAGCGGAAGTTGCGCTCTACAATCCCTTTCCAATCTGCTCGGTAGGGAGGAGTGTTAGAAACGGTCACATTTAAGGCTTTGACAAGATTATCAGCGTTATAACCCTCTAATTCGCCTCGGTCTGCAAGAATGACTTCCGGCAAATGACGACAAGGCCAGTCTTCTTCTGCAATCTCAACTCCATATTCTTGGCAAAATGCAACTTTATCAATTGCTGCATTTTCTAATGCCTGCATTGCCCCTAGCCAACTTGGTCCTTCTAGACTGACACTCAATCCTGTAATCATCCTGCTGAAAACGTCAATTAGAACATAAATCACAGGGCGACCAATGATTCGGGTTCGATCGAGCGAACTTACCAAATAGATATCACCAATCGTTGCGTCTATCTGATAAATGGAGCCTGGACCGAAAGCCATCTGAGTTGAATCTCCCAGTACCTCTCGGTGGCGCAAATTATAACGGCGTTTTCCTTCTCTTGACGTAAGGGCTTGCGTTGCATCTCGCTCCTTTTCATACCAGTAGCGAAATTGCCCAAATGTTGGCAGTTCGTGGGCTGGTGGTAGACAAGGAACTAAAGCCCCGTTGGAAGAAAGCGTGTAGCCTTTATGAAAATGTTTCTCGAGTGTTTTCTGAAATGCATCTTGAAGTGTTCGTCCCTGACCATTCTCATAAAATTGACGAACGCCCCGATTAAATTTCTCTCGTATCTTGTCGTCTACATTCACACCTACTGGTATTTGAGTAATTTTGCTAATTTTGTTGGGGCGTCCTCGCTTCTTCTCCCGGCTTTTACGCTCTTTCCCAGGTGCACCACACTTATCAAAAAGAGGTAAGAGAGCATTTCTGACCTGCCCTCCCTGCCAGTAGCGTCTGAGATACTTATACAAGGTCATTTTCGTGCAGCCCGTCTTTTCAACCCAGGCATTCAAAAGCGCTCCACGACCGTGGGAAAAGAAGATACGCCCATCTTTACCCTCTACTAAAGGAGCGATGACCTCCCATGCTTGGTCTCTCCGTTCTCGGTGTTTTTTGGGGATAGTATCTTCAGGCTTGAGGAGAGAGGCATAAGGATCAACTTCTAAAACCTGAGCTTGCTGTGACGAGATCGCCTCTTCCAATTCTTTACATTTCTGCCAAATAGGGAGTGCTTTCGGATTCAGTAATTCAATAGTGGCTACGTCTGTATAGGAAGAGTCAACCCAGAGTAATCGTTCAATACGAGAAGCTTCAGTTTCACTCTGCCACTCTAAAAGCATGTTGACAAAAAGTTTCATCCCACGCCTCCTAGCTCCTGATACGAACCTGCTGATGAAATAGACAGGAGCGTGAGTACCCTACTTGGTTGGATGCGATGGCTCATATCAACTTGCCATCGACGATTGGCAATAAGGTAACGGACAACCGATAGGCTTACTCCAGGAGAGAGTCCTAATTGATCATCACATGTGTTAGTGATTCTAGTTAGCGCTGTTTTCTCTTGTAAAACCTGTGGCGTTAGAACTGCTTCAATTCGTGTAATGTCATCTTGATTGAGTGGTGCTAAATCGTTGAGCCAGTAACAAGAGCGCAGCCATTTAAGGTTTTCAACAAAGGTTTTGGGGATTTCTTTCTCGGTAACAACTCCCCAATCAATATTCCGACGTTTCCAGTAAAGCCGCTCAATCTCCAGTTTCTCTAAAGTTCGTTGTGATTGAAGATCAGCGACAGGTTTAATGGCACGAGCTTTTTCTATCTCGTGATCACTCTGTTTCAGAGTAATCAAAAAATCTGTGGTCATTACCACGGATTGTTGGGTTTGAGGATCAGTAGGATGGATATATTCACATTGTTCTGCAATTTGCTGAGTTTCCTCCAACGGCAGTAGAGGAAATTGCTCTCGGATATCCAACACCGATTGTGACCAATCTAAAACGTAGAAATAGCTGGTCTCCAATTGGCTCAACAAATGATGGTCTCTGCCAGTCTTCCAACCTTTGACTCGACTGGCTAATCCCTGAGAAGGAACATCCTGAATTTGGAGCCAAGGTTGGTACTTGGCTCCTCTACCACTACCACGGCGCTCCTTCAGTCGTTGCTCAACTTTCTGCTGATTGGTACTCCGATTACGTTTAGCCATTGGGTTAATGCTGTCTAACAAATCTAGTAAATCTAGACGCTAGAAAGCGTTCTACTGGTACAAACTTTCTAGTTCTCCCAGTATAGAGCCTAATTTGCTAGTATCCAAGTTTATTTCGCGGTATATGACATTATTTGCCAGTAGACAAGTTTATTTGCGTTTTACATTATTGGGAAAGGTGCAAGATCTGAGCTATTCTACCGTTACCGATTTTGCCAAATTTCTTGGCTGATCCACGTCCAAGCCTCGGCGCGCCGCAATGTGATAGGACAACAATTGCAGCGGAATCACCGTAATAATCGGCGACAAAATCTCTGCCACATGGGGCACCGGAATCACCGTATCAAACGTCTCCGCTGCTTCCTGTTCATCCATCGGCGTCACGCCAATCAACCGGGCATCCCGCGCTCTAGCTTCCTGGGCATTCGAGAGCACCTTCTCAAACACGCCACCGGGCATTGCGATCGTCACCACCGGCACCTTGGCATCTAGCAACGCAATCGGACCATGCTTCATCTCTCCGGCAGGATAGCCTTCCGCATGGATATAGCTAATTTCCTTCAGCTTTAGCGCCCCTTCCAGGGCGATCGGGAAATTGATGCCCCGTCCCAAAAAGATAAAGTCCTGCGTCTCCGCAAAATCGTGCGCCAGTTGTTCAATGTAACGCTCCTGGCTTTCCAGCACCGACTCAATCTGCGCGGGCAGTTGCCGCAGCCCTGCCAACATCTCCTCTGTCTCCACCGGAGACAGGGTTTGGCGGTGGAATGCCAAGTCGATCGCCAGAGCATAAAACGCCATCAGTTGCCCGATAAAGGTCTTGGTGGCTGCGACACCAATCTCAATCCCCGCATGGGTATCGATAATGTGAGGCACTAGATGCCCCAGGGAACTTTCGGGACGGTTAGTAATGCCCAGCAAGCGCGCCTGATAGTCGCCACCATGCATGGCACGGCGTTGCTTTTCCATCTCCAGCGCTGCCAGGGTATCTGCCGTTTCACCCGATTGCGTCACCCCGATCGTCAGCGTATTCGGCACCAGCGGTGCAGGCGAATAGCGAAATTCTGATGCATACTGCACTTGAGTGGGCAGTTCCGCAATTTGCTCCAGCAAATATTTACCCACCAGACTGGCGTGCCAACTGGTGCCACAAGCCACGATCTGAATATGTTCCAAATGGGCGTAGAACGAATCGGGTAAGTTCAAGCGCACCGGGGAGTGCATGTGGTCAGCTGCACTCCATTCCGCATCAAAATATGCTTCCAGACAGGCTCGTACCACCCCCGGCTGTTCGTAAATTTCTTTCAGCATGAAGTGCTTAAAGCCCTGTTTCTCCACCATCACCGGGTTCCAGCTCAGGGTGCGGGGATACTTCTTCAGCCGTTGTCCTTCAAAACTATAGACTTCCACTCCCAACGGAGTTAGGCGCGCCAGTTCACCATTCTCCAGGGTCAACACGGCTTGGGTATAAGGCACTAGCGCTGGTGTATCCGATGCACAATAAAATTCACCCTGCCCAAAGCCGATCGACAGGGGGGCTTGTTGCCGCGCCACGATCAGTTCATCGGGATGATCCGCAGAAATGACGGCGATCGCAAAGGCTCCTTGCAGTTGATTCACTGCCTGTCGCACCGCCTCCAGTAATGGCGAAGTGTTGGCCGATGCCGCAGGCAGATGCTTCAGAATTTCGGCAATCAGATGGGGAATTACCTCGGTGTCGGTTTCTGATCGAAACTCGTGCCCTTTCTGCTTCAGGTCTTCTCGCAGTTCCCGATAGTTCTCAATAATGCCATTCTGCACCACTGCCAACCGCCGCGCCGTGTCCATATGGGGATGGGCGTTATATTCTTCCGGTTTGCCATGGGTTGCCCAGCGGGTGTGCCCAATGCCCAAGCGGGCGGGATTGTTTTGCCCTTCTAGCTTCTCTTGCAGGTTGTGGAGCTTGCCCTTGGCGCGAACGCAATGAATTTCGCCTTCCAAGACCGTGGCAATCCCTGCCGAGTCGTATCCTCGATACTCTAGCTTTCGTAACCCTTCCAGGAGGATGTCACTTGCTGTCCGGGTGCCAATGTAGCCAACAATTCCACACATGAACTTGCATCTCCTAGTAACCTGCTCATCAGGGGGTAGCAATCTGCGATCGATCCGGGCTGAGTCGATCCGTGCTTTGCAAACTTCCTCATCAAGTCTAAGGTTTAAAGCCAGGAGATGGAGAAATTGATACACAACAAAGCGATCGCACAGGGGTCAACACAGCTTTAAGGTTGCTTACCGCTTCTCACACCCAATGCCGTCCTTATCGCGGTCGAAGCCATGAGGATCTGGAGCGAGTACTTGGAAATTGCGATAGGGGATGTCTTTGCAATCGAGATCGGGCGGAGGCGAAGGAATGCATACGGTTGGATAGGCGCGATCGCAATTGCCTGACATGGCTTGCTGGGCAGGCATAAAAATCGAAAGAGCGATCGCCAGACAAAGCGTAGTGAGAAGATAGAAAGCTTGCATCATTTGGGTGGGGAAAGACTATCCACCACTCTGCCCGAAGGCAATGCTAGCTTTCGTAAAGCAACCAAAAAATATAGTGAAGGGAATTTGAATTTTGGTGGTGGATTCAAACCTTCGAGGTCTTATCAAGAATGGTACAAAAAAAGGGTGAGCAATGCCCACCCTAACAACACGATCAAATGATAGAAATCGTCAATGAACCGAAATTAGTAGCGGTAGCCGCCACCTGACTGACTGGGCTTGTGAACGATAAAGCTCATTACCTGGCATTGCTTGATGTTGTCAAATGCCACCACCCGGATATAGCACTGGGGATACTCAGAGCGGCATTGTTGCACTTCAGCCAACACTTCTTGGGGGCTGGAGCAGTTGAACAGAGGCAGTTTCCACATTGTCCAGTAGTAAATTTCGGCATCCGAGTTCTCGTTGAATTCAACGCAAGGATGGTAGCCCTGTTCGATGGTGTATTGAATTTGCCGCGCAATTTGCGCATCGCTGAGCGGAGGCAAGTAAGAAAAAGTCTCGTAACGCCGCTCTTTGGGTAAGGTCTTCATGATTTCCTCAGTATTGTCTCGATAATGTTCAAAGGTTGCATTCTGAGGGATGGGCAAGCCGTCTTGGTCGATCGCTAAGCGCCATCGGACTCAGAACCCGTTTCTGTTTCAGGATGAGTGCTGACTACATCCGGATCAACCACTTCAGATTGAGAAGTTATCTCGCCCGCATCCGTTTCAGGATGAGGACTGACCGCAGCCGCATCGATCTGCGTCATACGTTCCAATTGCTGAGTGCGTTGCTGTAGATTCGCTTGTTGAATCCCTGTACGCAGCATTTCCGGTAAGTAGTCGGCAATTTCACCCGCAATATGCTCCCGCACAGTTAGAAGACGAAAAGCGAGCCGCTGCTCTTCTAGAAAAAGGGCTTGCAGAAACGCTTCACCATCCTGAATGCTGACTCGATAGGAAAACTGACGGAGCCAGTATGCCCGCTTCGGTTCAGTCTCATCCAACTGCGCAATCACAATCCGCAACGCTTGATAGGTCATATAACTGATCAGCGTCTTGGTTGTATCCTTCGCAATCTGCTTGAGATCCATAGGAAAAGAGTGAAGAGAGAAGAAAGAAGAAAGAAAAGAGTATATGAGATTCCTTCAATCTTCTTTCTCCCTTCTTCGTTCTTTCGTTAAATAGTGTCTTGAGCCTCGAACTCGAACTTGATTTCCTTCCACAGTTCGCAAGCGGTTGCGAGTTCAGGACTCCAGCGACAAGCTTCGCGAATGATGTCGCCACCTTCGCGCATCAGGTCGCGACCTTCGTTGCGAGCTTGAACGCAAGCTTCCAGCGCCACGCGGTTTGCTGTTGCACCCGGAGCATTGCCCCAGGGGTGACCCAGCGTACCACCACCAAACTGAAGCACCGAGTCATCCCCAAAGATTTCCACTAGTGCGGGCATGTGCCATACGTGGATACCACCGGAAGCCACTGCCATTACACCAGGCATAGAAGCCCAATCCTGAGTGAAGTAGATCCCTTTGGAGCGATCTTGCTCAACATAGTTTTCGCGCAACAGATCGACGAAACCGAGGGTCACGGCTTTGTCGCCTTCCAGTTTACCCACAACGGTTCCAGTGTGGATGTGGTCACCACCGGACATCCGCAAGCACTTTGCTAACACACGGAAGTGCATGCCGTGGTTCTTTTGACGATCGATCACAGCGTGCATGGCGCGGTGAATGTGCAACAACATGCCATTGTCACGGCACCATTTTGCCAAAGTGGTGTTGGCGGTGAAGCCTGCGGTCAAGAAGTCATGCATGATGATGGGCATTTCGAGTTCTTTGGCGAACTCAGCCCGCTTCAGCATTTCTTCGCAAGTGGCAGCGGTACAGTTCAGGTAGTGACCTTTGATTTCACCCGTTTCAGCCTGAGACTTGTGGATTGCATCAGCAACAAACAAGAAACGATCGCGCCAGCGTTGGAACGGCTGAGAGTTGATATTTTCGTCGTCTTTGGTGAAGTCCAGACCACCGCGCAGACATTCGTACACGGCACGACCGTAGTTCTTCGCAGACAAACCGAGTTTAGGTTTGATAGTGCAACCCAGCAACGGACGACCATACTTGTTGATCTTGTCGCGTTCAACCTGAATCCCGTGAGGGGGACCCTGGAAGGTCTTGAGGTAAGCCACTGGAATCCGCAAATCTTCCAAGCGCAGCGCTTTCAGGGCTTTGAAACCAAACACGTTCCCCACAATGGAGGTCAACATGTTGGTGACGGAGCCTTCTTCAAACAGATCGAGCGGATAAGCAATGTAAGCGATGAACTGGTTATCTTCACCGGGAACGGGTTCGATATCGTAACAACGACCTTTGTAGCGATCGAGGTCGGTCAGCAAGTCAGTCCAGACCGTGGTCCAGGTTCCGGTTGAGGATTCAGCGGCAACAGCAGCACCGGCTTCTTCATAAGGAACTCCGGGCTGGGGGGTCACGCGGAAAGCTGCCAGGATGTCGGTATCTTTCGGAGTGTAGTCCGGAGTGTAATAGGTTAAGCGGTAGTCTTTAACCCCTGCTTGATACCCAGACTTCGCCTGGGTTCTGGTTTGCGCGTACGACATATCTCCCTTCCTGTGAATTCAAATTTTCTCGATCGAAGCAATCAGAACCTAATTAAGTTCCGTTAATCAATTCTGATTGCGATTCTAAGAAACCTGGTGTTGACTGGGAACCGGCAACCGACATCACCCCAGAGAAACCGGAGTTGCCAGTGCTGCACTTCCTTCACCTTGCATCAGGTGGCTTTAGTAAGAATGATATCAGCAATGTACCGCAAAACAATAAGCCAGGGTTTTGCAATTCTGTTGTGTTCGATAAACATTGTTTATCTTTTACATATTTGACTTGACTTCCATGAAATCAAGTAACAGAGCACGATCGAGCATAAAATTTCACAGCGTTTTCCATATAAACACAAAGAAATCTATACTCTTATCTTGTTTTGTAACGAGAAAAATCTTCGATCGAAAACTAAACGAATTCTCCGCATTTTGTCCAACTCTGTATCCAGTTTTTGCAGATTGCGATCGGTCAATGGCGACCCGAACCAGGTTTGAGTAAATCTGAATTTAAGATTGCGTTTTATTGCGAATTTTCATGTTTGGCGTCAATCCATGCATTAAAAACTGGATTGGCAGGGTGTGCCAACCGTTCAACGGACTGGGTTCGCCTATCGTCTAATTTTGGTAGGTTTGACCTTACCTCTTTACAATTTCTCCCTTCGGCTGTTGATGCAACTGCCGTGTTTTCTCGAGCAGGGCTTCGACGTCTTCTTCCGCTAAGCGCTGAACATAGTTCACTTTGATTTCTTCGAGTAAATCCGTTAATAATCCTTGCAGTTCATCTACGGTGTTCTGTTGTTGGACTTCGGTAGTTAACGTTGTGACCAAGTTTTTGACTAAAAGGTTGACGAGATCCGTGAAAACGGGATCTTCCAGTGCCGACCTCAAGGCGGTGTAAGCAGTTTGGGTTGCTTCTGAAATCACTCGCTCGTTGATCTGACTGGGAATGTTGCCCAATCCAGGAATTGTCTCAAAGCCGCGGTAGAGAGGAGATTGCTTGAGGACGCTTTCGATCACATGGCGGAGCAAGGCTTCAATATCGGGCTGCACTTTCGGGAACACCTGGTAGACCGTGAGTTTGATCAGATGAGCGGTAATTTCTTCGACTTCGTTGCGGTTGTTGATGTCGATATAGCGACGATCTCCCGATTTCATCAACCAATTTGTCACTTCGCCCCGGGTAATCGATCCTTGTACTTGATTGATGACCTGCACCACGACCACCTCAGTAATTTCTTCAGCAATGTTGGCAACAAAGCTATGCCGGACCTGGTCTTGAATCTGATGCATATCAACGATCTCAGCTTCATCCAGCCGATTGGCTACTGGGAAAATCCGCACCCATGCCCAGGCAGGAAAGGTGACCCCAAATGGGAACAACAGGGGAATATCGTACCAGCGCCAGATCATGGCATCTAGCCAACTCAGGCTGCTATAGCGACGGCTAATGTAAAAGGTGCGTGCCAGAAATTCCAGCGCAAACAAAATTACGAATGGAGCATCCAAGACCCAGAAGTTGTTTGTGGGGTCTCCGTTTTCACCGATCGTCCGATAATAGTTAGTGGCGATCAGCGGTGCAACTTTTTGGTCAAACCAATTTTTTTCTCGCTCCCAGGTGGCAGGAGTGAGAGATTGGGTGCTCCAAAAAATGTCGAAAGCTTCTCGTGCTGGTACATTTTCCCGGTCTTTGCTGCGTACCTGGTCGCGCATCTGATTTTTGATTTTCTCCAAAATGCCGCTTTTATTGGCTGCGGCAAAGGGGTCCGTGACAATCATGTCGCTGCTTAGGTTGCGCAATTTTGCCAAAGTTGCCTGCACTTCGGTGGACTTAAAGGCATTGTCCAATCCTTTCTGATTAATCTGGCGCTCCAGGGTTTGTACCGTATTTAAGTAGCTTTGGGTTTCACGATGCGGTTGAATCCCTTTAATGGGGTCGTATATGCAGGTAATGACGGATTGGCGAAGGGTGCGCGGTGGCTCCTTATTCGTAATCGATCGATCGTTACAATCCATTTCTGGTAGAGGGACCTGTACCTGGAACTGGGTAAATGGCACTGGGATGTTGCCCTGTAACCAAAAGTTTCGCCAGGAGACATAGGTCAGGTCAAACATCACTAGGCAAAGATTGGCAGAGGCGATCGTTGCCATGATGCGTTCAAACCAGAGATTGCGACGACGGTTGCTCTGTCGTTTGGCAAAATTACGAGAAGAGGACATGGCTCCACCAAGTAGACAAGGTTATCCCAAAAGTATGGGAGTCTACCTGTCAATTCGCAATCTATTCTGAAAAGTTCTTGAAACTCCAGAGAAATGGATGAATTTGGCTTAAACTGAGCTTGCTTATATCGAGGTCTGATTTCAAAGTTATTTGCGAGGAATGACCCAGATGAAAAAGAAACAAAACAATCATTCTGATTTAGGAAAACGTGTCGTGTTATTTGCGATCGCAGCGATCGCGGCTGGATCTGCGCAAACTCCCATCCTGAGCTTTGCTGCTACTACCCCTGCAACTGTAAATTCGGGGGCAAGTCATGGGGATGCCCTACCTAATTCACTTCAGCCAGGTGAATTTCAAATTGCCCAACTATCGGGCTCCTGCCGTCGGTTAAACCACGCGGCGGCGGTCTATGAAGACTCTGCGGTGACCAGTAAAATCGTTGCGAATTTGGTGATGGGAACGGTAGTCAAGCTGGCTGCCAACACTGGGGTGAATGGGTTAATTGAAATTGACGCACCAGCAAAAGGCTACCTGGAACCTAAAAATTTGAGTCCAAAAGTTCCCTGTCCTGTGACGACTCCCCCTGCCGATCGTTGTCGGAAAGTGCTTAATCCCCCTGAAGGGTTGATTATTCGTGAAAAGCCTCAAACCTCGGCGCGGCTGGTCGGGGGGGTTGCCAAAGGTGCTACCGTCACGCTGACCAGCAGCCCACCCAACCGCAGCACCGATGCGAGTGGACGGATTTGGGTCGAGATCTCTCAGCCGATTCCTGGTTGGGTTTCCAACGGTTATCCTAACAATCCCAGCAATCTGATCTATTGTCCATAACATCCGGTTTGCGATATCACACTTATTCAATCAGAGTTGGCTTTGTCCAGCTCTGATTTTTTATCTGCAGTGGTTGGGTTATCAATTTAAGTGTTGCTGAATAGCAGTATGAATTGGAACGAAGTTTCAATTCATACAACTCCAAATTCATACCTGAAATCAGTAACGCTCAATTTACGGTCGTACATTCTCAGGCAAGGGTCTGCCCTTCGGTTCCGGCAGGGACGGACGACGCTCGTAAGGCATGGGGATGTACTGTACGCTGGGGCGACCACCCTGGGGCTGCGGATATAGCTCCATCAGATCATAAATATCTCTAGGCAGTCCAGCCGTGATGGGCAAACCTAATGCAGTCGCCTCCTCAACGGTGATGGGGTAGTCGTGCGTCACCTGCCCCGTGGTCAGAAACTCCACGATCGACTCAATCTTGTCAGGCGCAACCTTCTGATTCGGAATCTCATCGTGCAACAGCGTCCGCACAAAGCCCTGCACCTGCCGAATTGCCTTCTGAGACAGATCTGCCATGATCAGTGTCTGGTCATCGATTTCTGCGATCGGCTTCTTTTCCACCACCTTCAAAATGCTCGCTGCCGGAAAGTTGCCCAACTGGGGATCAACCGGACCCAAAACCGCATTGGCATCCATCACAATTTCATCCGCTGCCAGTGCTAGCAGAGTGCCACCGCTCATGGCATAGTGTGGTACAAATACCGTGACCTTGGCTGGATGGCGGATCAGTGCTCTGGCAATTTGCTCCGTTGCCAATACCAATCCCCCCGGTGTATGCAAAATCAAGTCGATCGGCACATCCGTTGGCGTGAGTCGAATGGCTCGCAACACCTGCTCCGAATCTTCAATGCTGATATAGCGCGACAGCGGAATGCCCAATAAACTAATCGATTCTTGGCGATGAATCAGGAAAATGACCCGACTGTTGCGTTGCTGCTCAAACGATCGCAAGGCTTGCACTCGTCGATACTCTAACTGACGTTTCTGCAACCAGGGTTGAAACGAAGACAGAATCAGAAACACCCAAAATAAATCAAAGGGACTAAACGTCATTGCCCGGCTCACTCTATGCACTAACAGACTACTGCTTAAAATCTTTCTAGTTTAGAGAAAATAAAGAATCCTCCTACGGAGTTAATCTTGCCAAGCGCTGATGATAGAAAATAGATGGCACATCCCGCAGTGCTCAGGGTTAAAGGCAGGAATCATACCGTCTTAACTAGAGGATTTTAGATTGAAGATGATAAAACTCTAGTTATTCGATTAATCAGACTCTATACAGTACATTGCTAGGATTAACAGTTGTCTCGCTCCGTGTTATGAGATCATGGATCACGATCAAGCGTGACTCTCACACAGTTTTAAGAAAATGGGACAATATCAGAATTCAACCGTTGTAATTACAGGAGCCTCTTCTGGGGTTGGGCTGTACGCTGCAAAAGCCCTTGCCAAAAGAGGATGGCATGTCGTGATGGCATGTCGAGATGTCCGCAAAGGCGGTGAAGCAGCGCAAAAGGTTGGTATGGCTCCTGACAGCTATACCTTAATGCAGATCGATCTGGGCGATCTGGAAAGCGTGCGTCGGTTTGTGCAAGAATTTGACGCAAGTAAGAAGCCTTTACATGCCTTGGTTTGCAATGCAGCGATTTACATGCCGTTGTTGAAAGACCCCTTACGTAGCCCGGAAGGGTATGAACTGACGATGACCACCAATCACCTCGGTCATTTTCTTCTCTGCAACTTGATGCTGCCTCAGTTTAGGAAATTTGCGATCGCTGATCCCCGCCTGATTATTCTGGGCACCGTCACGCATAACCCCGAAGAATTGGGTGGCAAAGTCTACCCACGTCCTGATCTCGGCAATTTTGAAGGGTTTGAAGCTGGCTTCAAAGATCCCGTTTCTATGGTGGATGGCAAACCGTTTGAACCCGTCAAAGCCTACAAAGATAGCAAGGTTTGTAATGTCTTGACTGTCAAAGAACTACACCGCCGCTACCACAACCTCACAGGTATTACCTTCAGTTCGCTGTATCCGGGCTGTGTTGCGGATACCCCCCTCTTCCGCAATCACTATCCCCTCTTCCAAAAACTCTTCCCCCTGTTTCAGAAGTACATCACGGGTGGCTACGTGTCTCAAGAATTGGCAGGAGAACGGGTTGCTGCTGTGGTTGCTGACCCAGAATACAAGCAGTCCGGTGCCTACTGGAGTTGGGGAAATCGCCAGAAGAAAAACCGATCGGCCTTTGTGCAGAAGGTATCCCGACAAGCACGGGATGATGAGAAAGGGGCGCGCATGTGGGATCTGAGTGCTAAGTTGGTGGGGCTATCATAAAAGGTCAAAAGACTGGTTGCGCTAGTTCATCCCTGATGCAGTGACTCTGTGCTGAAACTGATCTATATTCCTGGTATTTTGGTGGGCTTTCGTTTTGCGATCGCCCCTCTACTATTGCTCGATGCGTTTGATCACCAAACCCATTCATGGTTTGTTTTTGCTTACATTCTGGCAGTGGTTTCTGATATTTTTGACGGCATCATTGCTAGAAAATTGGGAGTTAGCACTGCCCAACTGCGTCAGGCGGACAGTTGGGCAGATATTAGTCTGTATCTTTGTATCGCCCTCAGTACTTGGTGGGTCTATCCTCAAGTCGTGCTCGATTTCCAGTTGCCGTTGCTAGGGGCGATCGTGGTGCAGTTGCTTTTGTTTGCCACCAGCTTGATCAAATTTGGCAAATTTCCTAGCTTTCACACCTACACCGCCAAAATTTGGGGCATTACTCTGTTGATTGCTACGGTAAGCCTGTTTGGTTTCGGGAATGCGGCTTGCCTCTGGGGAGCGATCGTTCTCTGTTGGGTCAATAGTCTGGAAGAGATTGGGATGACGCTAATCTTACCCCAATGGCAATGTGATGTGTTGAGCCTCTTCCATGCGATCGCTTTGCGCCGTGAACAGTTGGCGCAGCCATAGTCATTCAGGTTAAGTAGGACAAAGGGGCTTACAGCTCTTTTCGGACGAGTAAGCCACAGTTCGGTGGATGAGTGAATCTGAGTGTGGCTCACACAAATGAAACCGGCTGTAAGTCCCTTACTGATTTCAGGCTTTGAAATGTTCTAATGACTACCACTGTCGCGACGGGTCTATTCTCCTGAGCATTGCTCTCGTTGCTTGGAGGTAAGTCCTGATGGAAGCTTGTTCCAGTCCAGTGATATTCGTTGATACAAATTTTACCAACATGGGCATCCTGAGTACGGGAAAACTCTGAACAGTATTGCTCAAGGAGTAGCCATGTTGGCACAAAATCGCAAGTATCGCATCGGTGGTTATCAGGCAGGTCGGCGACCAGAAAGCGCGAAACATCACTCAGCCGGGCGCTTTCAAAAAGATCAACTTCCCCCCAAGGTTGATCTGCGTCAGTACATGACCACTGTAGAAGAGCAAGTGGGTAATAGTTGTGTTGCCAATGCCTTTGTGGGTGCCTATGAATACCTGGCGAAGCGCAACTTGGGAGATTCAGGGGATGTCAGTCGTTTGTTTGTGTACTACAACGCACGTGCACAAATGGATGCGGTCAATGAAGATAGCGGGACCCAAATGTATTGCGCGATCGAGAGTCTGATCGCTTATGGCGCTTGCTGCGAAGATCTGTGGCCCAATGACGAAAACCTCATCAGCCAAGAACCCCATGCCGATGCTTACGAACAGGCAGCCAACTTTAAGATCATGGAGTCTGAGTGTGTTGAAACTGACCTAAATCTATGGCGACACACGCTGGCAGAAGGATATCCCATCGCGTTTGCTCTCAATACCTTCGAGTCTTTCGATGAGGCGACCCACAATCGAGGGCGGGTTCCTCTGCCCAAAAAATCTGATAATGTGCGAGAAACCCACGGTTGGCACGCCATGCTGTGCGTTGGCTATTCTGACAAAGACCGCATGTTTATCGTGCGCAACTCTTGGGGCAGTGCCTGGGGTGATCAAGGCTACTGCTACATCCCGTATGACTATGTCATACACCCAGACTATAACGCTCACGACTCCTGGATCGTCAAATCCCTCAGTGATATGGACTTCAGCGCTGAAGTTTGGGAAGAAGACGAATCCTTCTTCGCAGATGAAGGGTCATTGTTGCTCTATTCCTTTTATGTCCGCACCAAGGACCCAGAAGGCTTTGTTGAAGCGCTGGATACCTTGTGCAAAAACTATGTTGAGAGTGAAGAAGATTATTACTTCGACTATGAAGAAGAAGAAGAGGATGGGGATGTCTACACCGTCACCATTCTGAATTTTGACCTCACGATTGACGAATCGGATGAGTTTCTGGCAGAACTCGATACCCTTTGTCAACACTATGCGATCGACGCAGACTACGCCTTTAACCAGGATGATGACCCAGAAGAGGCGGACAGTGATGAGGCAGAGAACGACGAAGAAGAAGCGGAGCCAGTCGATGAAGATGAGGAATCAGAGGATGAGTCGGTAGAGGAAGAAGAAGGGGAAGGGGAAGAAGAAGGAGGAGAAGAAGAGGAAGCGTTAGAAGCGGAGGATGAAGAGTTCGAGGGAGACTATGAGGAAGAGGAATATGGTGAAGAAATCGAGGAAGAGGGTGAAGAAGCAGAGGAGGATGAAGAATAAAGGCGCTTGGGCATAACCCATTTGTCTGATGGCTCAATCCTCTAGCTGATTGTTCCCCGGCTTTGCCGGGGAATACCTTGAGCAGAACTGTCTCAATTTCCGTCACTCTGCCAGAAGGCTTTGCAGGATATAGAACCTACCAAAAATAATTCTTACAAACTTACGCTATCAGTCCACTCAAAAGTGACAGATTACTTACTTAGAAAGTTTTTAGGGGGACTGTTGGGTTAAGACGCTCAACCCTCAACTTTATTCTGAGACCACCTGCGGTAAACCCATACTATAGTTGAGTACGCGGCTATTGAGGTTGTAAGAAATTTCACCCTTTTGCAGAAGCGATCGCACCAGATGCTCTAATTCTGACCCAATACGTCGCAGATTATATTCCGTTAGATCCGCACCGTTGTAAACTTCAACTAGTTCATCAAACTTGCGATAAATCTTTTGCAGCGCGTCTTCGTTCCAATTGAGTTCATTATCAGGATCGACATCCAATGTCAGAACGTTATCGCTAGGGATCAGTTCGTTGCTCTGAACCTCGGCAGTAAAAATATGGATGTGGCGAGTCGTGGATTTAAGTAGCATAGGGAACCTCTACCGGGCTTTTGAGCACAATCGCAAGAGACTGAAATCGGAATATCTGAATAGTTGACCCAACCGGGTGAATCACTAAAAACATTCCTAATTATTGTATAGGGGATTTCTCTCCAGTCCCAGTGTAGATTGATTGGTTATTTTAATCGACGTCATAGAACCTTTTGTATTCAAGAGGACGATCACTGCACGGTTATGCTTTTTGAGGAATCATTCCGGTCAAACGAGCGTAATCAAATAGCCCACCTGCATCAATCACTGGACCCACCTCACCCAAAGGTTTGAGTGGATATTCTTTTTCCAAGGTGTGATTGATTAAGCAATTGCGTTCAAAATCGATCGTCACTTCTTGTCCAGTTTGGAACTCATCACACAGACGATCAACCGATTCCCAAGGATACAACTCCCCTGTTGAGGCACTATTGCGGAAAAAGATCCGGGCGTAAGACTGAGCGATCACCGCTTGCACGCCCGATGCTCCCAATGCAATGGGGGCATGTTCGCGCGACGACCCACAACCAAAATTTTCTCCTGCAACAATGATTGGATAGCAGGTTTTCGTATCTCCCGACGCAATAAACTTGCCATAGCGATCGGGCAATCCAATCAGCGCATAACTCCCTAATTTCTCATACTCATCTGGCTTCGAGGGGACCAGAGTCAGATATTCTGCTGGAATAATTTGATCGGTATCGATATTGTCATCCACCACAAAAATCGTTCCGCGAATCACCTTACTCATTGGGATTAACCGACTCCGCTTGCAAAGGTTGGTAGTGTTCGAGAGCTTCTGAAATTCTCAACTCTCTCACTCTATCATTCGGAATTTTAGATTGCAGGGTTTTACAAGAGAAAGACAGTCGAGTCGTGGCGCAATCAATTGCGATGGTGATTGCTGTAGTGAATCCGAGCACCTGCCCACTGGAGCTTTTCTTGCAGGGTTTGGTAGTAAGAATAATTTTCTTTTAGAATGATAAATTGAGCTTCGCAATCTGCCATGCTAATATCGACCCGCTGACCGGGCCAAATAGAGGTTGCCAAAACCCCATCCATCCACAGCTTGGTGGTTAAGTCACGATCTGCCAAGGGCCAAATACTAACGATCGACCGGGCTGGAATTACGATGGCGCGACTGGATAAACTGAGTGGGCAAATGGGAGTAACGGCGATCGCCTCCATGCCAGGATGGATGATCGGGCCGCTGGCAGCCACGGTGTAGCAGGTTGAACCGGTAGGCGTTGAGACAATTAAACCATCCCCTTGATATTGATCGACGACTTCGCCATCAATCTCCATTTCCAAAATGGCGGTGATCATGCGATCGGCAGAAGCGGGCTTGACACACATTTCGTTGAGTGCCAAAAAACGATCGCTCATGATTTCTTGGGTCGATCGACTGCCTTCAAAGGTGCTGGCTTGCAACATCATGCGCTTTTGTACTGCAAAGCGATCAGTCAGCAAGCGCTCCCAGAGCTGCCCAGTATCCGCAATCATCTCTGATGACTCGGTAAGAAAGCCCAAATGTCCTCCGACATTGATTGCCAGAATGGGCACACCATCCATTGCCACATGGCGTGCTGCGGTTAATGCAGTGCCATCTCCTCCCAGAACGAGCGCCAAGTCGATCGGTTGCGAAATCGATGCTAAGAAAACGGGATAAGGATTATCTTTAGGTCCACTGGGACCCAGCAAAACCTTACAATCCCGCTCTTCGAGCTGTCTAGCACAGGTCTCGGCAACCTGTTGACTGAGACGATCGCTAGCTTTGTGAACAATGATGACTTGCTTCAATTGCACGATGGAGAACCCTTAGGGATAGTGGGTGAATTGCTCTCTTCAATGAGTTTCACCTAGATGAGCCACAAATTGAAGGCGACTCATACTGAACTACTAACACCCTAAGATAAATCGCCAAAGAGGAGTGAATAAATTACCACTTCAGCAAATTGAATTGCTCCATGTCTACAGTGTCCCGGTTTCGGTAGATAGCTAGAATGATAGCCAACCCAACCGCAGCTTCAGCGGCAGCGACGGTAATGACAAATACCGTAAATACTTGCCCCTTAATAGCTTCCGAATCCAAAAAATTGGAAAATGCCATCAGGTTCAAATTCACGGCATTCAGCATGAGTTCGATCGACATCAACACGCGGACGGCATTCCGGCTGGTGACCAATCCATAAATACCGATACAAAATAGAGCGGCGGCTAGTAACAAAAAGTATTGAAGTTGCATGAGCGTGCTTTGGATGCAAGATCTAAACGAGAACAAAGATCAGCGCGATCGCCAAAATTTAGCGATTGAATTCTGAAGATGAACTCACTGACATCAACTCACGAGGACGCTCTGGCAGCGTCAAGGCAGCATCGCGAGCAGGCATGTCGGTTTCTTCAGGAATAAACTCGCGCCGTGCCAAAATAATGGCACCGACCAGCGCCATCAACAGCAGGACGGATGCTAATTCAAAGGGCAAGAGAAAATCTGTGAAAAAGTGCTTGGCAATCACAATAATCGAGTCGTTGCCTGCGATCGCCCCAGTTGAAAAATTCCAGGATGTGGTCAGTACCATCGTACTGAGCAGTGCAAACAAACCTGCACAAACCATGCCAGTTGCTGCCTTGCGAATCCACCCTCGTTTCAAGGGGAGAAAATCTTCGCGCTTGTTGACCAACATAATGGCAAACAAGATCAATACGTTGACTGCGCCCACATAGATCAGCACTTGAGCGGCAGCGACAAAATCTGCATTTAATAACAGATAGAGCCCCGCCATACTAATAAACACGCCCCCTAGCAAAAAGGCAGCGTAAACCACATTGGGTAAAAGAACCACACCCAATGAGGCACCGATGACCATCAGGGTCAACAGCCCAAACGAAACAATCTGGACACCTTGAGCTAAATTCACAGCAACGAATTCTCCAAATATCTGATTGAGCGAGTGATTGAGTCGATACCTTGATCGGTTTCAGTCATCAACTACTCACGAATCCCCATTCTTCTCCATTTGCTCCAAAATTTGCTCTGGACGCAAACCAACTCGTTGAGCATCAGCAGGCAAATCGTGAGGATCGGTCACCCCTTTAGGCAGGTATGCCAATTCGCGTAGCGGTGTCACCATGGGATCGTCTGTAACTTTATAAGGCAGTCTTCCCAGGGCAACGTTATCGTAATTGAGTTCGTGGCGATCGTAGGTTGCCAACTCATACTCCTCGGTCATTGAGAGGCAATTAGTGGGGCAATACTCCACACAGTTACCACAGAAAATGCAAACGCCGAAGTCGATACTGTAATGCTTGAGCTTTTTCTTCTTGGTTTCCTTATTAAATTCCCAATCGACGACTGGTAAGTTAATGGGGCAAACCCGCACACAGACTTCACAGGAAATACACTTGTCAAATTCAAAGTGAATTCGCCCACGAAACCGTTCCGAAGGAATTAGCTTTTCATAAGGATACTGCACCGTTACGGGCCTACGTCGCATGTGGTCAAACGTGACCGAAAGACCCTGCCCAATATACCTTGCAGCTTGGACAGTTTCTTTGGTATAGTCTCCGACTTGCTTGAGGAACTTCAGCATGACTTTTCTCAGTTTCGAGTTACAAGTTTTGAGCTTCGAGTTTTGAATCCGCCAGAACCCAAAACTCAAAACAATACGTTTAACCACCAAAGGCGAGCGGAAAACTAATCTTCAAAGCCGCAGTCAACAATAGATTGACTAGAGAAATCGGCAGAAGAAATTTCCAACCCAGATCTAACAACTGGTCAATTCGCACGCGGGGCACTGTCCAGCGCATCAAAACTGCCAGAAAGACCAGGAAATATGCTTTGAGTAGGGTCATGGTGATACCCAGAGCGGCAGTGACTACCTGCAAGATCGTATTGGTCTCACTGATTCCGACCCAACCTGCCAGTAGATTGATAGGGACTGGAAAGTCCCAACCGCCCAAATAGAGTACTGCAAACAGGAGAGAAGAGAGTACCAGGTTGACGTAAGACCCCAGATAGAACAAGCCGAACTTCATGCCGGCGTATTCAGTTTGGTAGCCAGCAACCAATTCCTCTTCGGCTTCTGGTAAGTCAAATGGGAGCCGTTCGCACTCCGCTAAAATGGCAATCCAGAAGATGATGAAGCCCACGGGCTGCCGCCAGATATTCCAGCCCAGAATGCCATAACCCGATTGCTGTTGGACGATATCGATCGTACTCAGCGAATTGGACATCATGGCGATCGCTAATACCGAGAGTGCCAGCGGAATCTCATAACTAATCGATTGCGCTGCTGCCCTCAGCCCTCCTAGCAGAGAGTATTTATTGTTCGAGGCATAACCTGCCATCAAAAGACCGATCGGCGCAATGCTCGACAACGTGATCCAGATAAACACACCCATTCCCAGGTCTGTGATCACCAGATTTTGCCCAAACGGCACAATGAGATAAGACAAAAACACTGGGATTACTACAATCACAGGACCCAGTGTAAATAAAAGCGCATCTGCCTTTGCCGGAACCACATCTTCTTTAAATACCAGCTTGAGCCCGTCTGCCACCGGAGCCAATACCCCCAGTGGTCCAATAAACTCAGGACCGATTCGTTGTTGCGCCGCCGCAGATATTTTCCGCTCTAGCCAGACCGTAACCAAAACTCCTACCGTCGCGCCAATAATCATCAGCAACATCGGTAGTGGCATCCAGATCGCTTTAGCAAGGTCTGCGGGTAGACCAAGTTCGACCAAAGATTGAATGAAAGTTTCCTGGAGGTCAATTCCTGGGTTCATGTTCTCCCGTTCCAATGATCTCAACTGGGCAGCATTATTAGCATTCTTACAGTCAAGATTTCTTAATGCTTTTCCGCTATCCAGTATATCCCCGGTTTACCTGTAAAAAGTTGTGTAAGACGCAAATCCCGCATCACATTTCGCCGAGTCAAGATATAGAATCTGTTCGATAAGCAGAGGTGAAACGTGGGGATGAGGAGACGCGGGGATGGGGAGATGCGGGGATGGGGGTGTTTCCTGACCTCCTGGCTTCTGAAACTTTCCCTCCTTTAAAAAAAGAAGCCCCCAGAGAACCAAAACTCTGAGGGGTGGAGTTCCTGAAAATCGTCACTGGACATATCCTGACAATCGCTTCTGGTTTCGGCAAGGGGGGTTTGACCCATCATGCAACTCCGCTTGAGTCGTGTTAAGCCCATTCTGCCCTGTGTAATCACGATTTCAAGTTTTCCTAGAAAAATCAGTCATGTGATGAAATACTGATTCTCATTCTCAATCTACCAATGTTTCCCTGCGCTCAGTGATTGGGGTATAGGGAATGGCATGGAGCCCTGTGTAAATTTGGGTGGGGCGAAAGATGCGATTTTCGGCAAGTTGCTCTTTCCAATGGGCAAGCCAACCAGCTACTCGGGCGATCGCAAACACGGGCGTAAAGAGATCGGTAGGAATGCCCAACTTGCGATAGACCAGACCGGAATAAAAATCGACATTGGGATAAATTCCTTTATGTCCTAACTTTTCTTCCACGGCTTGCTCCATGGCAATCGCAATATCGTAGTAATTGTCTCGCCCAAATTTTTCAAACAGTTTCTCTGCGAGGTTTTGCAATATTGTGGCGCGCGGATCTTTAACCTTATAAACCCGATGCCCAAATCCCATAATTTTGGATTTGCGCTGAAGACAGTCATCCAGATAAGGACGAACATTCTCGACAGAGCCAATCTGCTCTAGCATGTCGATGACTTCTTCATTCGCTCCTCCATGTAAAGGACCTGCCAACGTCCCTACCGCCGAGGCGATTACCGCATAAGGATCTGTCAATGTGGATGCCGTGACCATCGCCGAAAAGGTTGATGCATTGATGGTATGTTCGGCATGGAGTGTTAAACAAACATCAAAAATCCGAGCTGCCAAAGCATCTGGCTCTCGTTCGCTCAACATGTATAAAAAGTTACCAGCGTAACCTAAGTCATCTCTCGGTTGAACGGGGTCGTTGCCTTTACGAATGAGCTGAAAGGCTGCCACCATAGTAGGAATTTTTGCTAGAAGCCTGACGACTGCCGCCCGAATGTAAGCTGGATCATCTAAGGCGCGGCGCGAGTAGAAAAGTCCCAAAGCAGCTGCGCTGGCTTGCAGTGCATCCATCGGGTGTCCACTTTCTGGAAAGCATTTCATCATGTCTCGAATCCGAAATTTGAGCCGCCGATGATAGCGAATTTCATGCTCAAATGCTTCTAATTCATCTTTATTGGGCAGTTCTCCCCAAATCAAAAGATAGGTTGTTTCCAGGAACGTGCTCTTTTCTGCCAACTCTTCGATGGGAATGCCTCGATATTCCAGGATGCCTTTTTGCCCGTCAACAAAGCTAATGTTGGATTGAGTAGCAGGAACCCCTTCTAGCCCTGCCCGATATTCGCAGACTGTCATGGCTGTACCGTTGTTTGAGCGTTAGTTCATCCAGCTAACTTATCAGAAATCTTTAGACCTTAGTGTCGCCGTCGATCGTGTCTAGAAGGATTTTCGATTCAGCGGATGCCCTGATGTCACGATCGCCCCTTGTATTGTTAACTAATGTTAAAAAAAAGCGTTGTGAGGATCATTTTTTGTGTAAAGTTTGCCCCTCTTTACAAAAATGATTAGTATCTAAATAGCCCGGTTTTAACTCGTCACTTCGGGGGTTATGCCGCTTTTCAATTAGGCTGCAATGAACAAGGGGTTTTCACTCTTTGCCTGATGAAGGTTTAATTTTTTGCAAGCTCGGTCGAATTGGTATTGCTGAGTGACGGCTCTTGCCTTCTCCTGTGCATTGTTGAGAGGAGGCAGGGCGGCGTTTAATTATTTGTCTCGTTTAGGAGTTTTATGCATCGAAGACGCTCTGATCGTAAACCTAGTCTAGAAGCTCGTTCTGACCATTCATCTCATTCATCACGAAATACGGCTCCCAAGATCGCCCACAACGCAGAACTCAAACCGCTACAAAATTCTACTGCAAAGACGCTACGCGATCGCAGCAAATCTCAATGGGTAGAGGATGCACTCTCCTCTCAACGCACTAGTGCAATTCAGCTCAGTTTGACTCGACTAATTGAACAAGATGCCCCCCTGCAAACGCATAGCCTGTTGGTCTTAATGTATGGTCCGTTTCAAGCAGAAATGGCTCCTGAAGCTGGACAAGGGGTTGCATCCTGGATCAAAGATTGTTTGCGGAAACACGGTTTGCCCAGTTTGGTTCGGTTCGATTATCGTCGTCGTGCACAAGTTTTTCGACGCGATCAATTCCAGTCTTGGCTTGAACCTCTGATGATTGCAGAATAGTCTGATGGCAGAATAGTTTGATCGCTTGATGAGCCAACAAATGGCTGAATGGAGATCGTCCCAATCCCAACGGTTGCATCTACCTTATTTGACGACATTGCCCTGGACCATTTTTTCCCGCCAATCTGCTTTCCAGATGGGGTTGATCAGGCTGGTCAGAACATGGTCTTCCCACTTGCCATCAATCAGCAAATAGTCTCTGGCATATCCTTCAACGACAAACCCTAATCTTCTCAATAAGTTGCCACTGCGGCGATTGTGGGGCATGTAGTTGGCGGTAATACGATGCAAGTTTAAGTCTTCAAACAGATAATGGATTGAGGCTTGCAACGCTTCGCTCATGTAGCCTTTGCCTTGCTCTGTTTTTGCCAGGTTGTAGCCGAGAACACACGATTCAGATGCCCCATAGATAAATTGGGTAAAATTGGCAGTGCCAATGATGATTTTTGAGTTCTTTTTGAACAAAAAAAATCTTAATGCCTGACTATAGTTGAACTCAATCAGGTTTTTATCAACTTGTTCTTGCCAAAATACGGGTGTAAAAAAGTTGTCGGGACGGATTGGCTCAAAAGGTGCCAGGAAGGTGCGATTGTCTCGATAGTACTTAACAATTTCGGGGACATCATCCTGCAGAGCTGGGCGCACGACCAGTCTATCAGTAGCGATGAGGGGCAATTCCAACGGCATAGTAAAGGTTGGCGAAGAGGGAAAAGTGTTCTCGGCACTGAGCGATGGTAGAGACAGGTCTGCGATAATGTCCAGCGTCTGGTGTCGATCGCAGTGTAGTCATGACCTGAGTCGGTCACGATCTACACTTCGACTTTGACACCTTTCCAAAATGCAATATAGCCAGTGATATTGGCGGCAGCAGTTTTGGGAGTGGGGTAATACCAGGCAGCATCGGGGTTGGTTTTACCGTCTACTTCCAATGTGTAATAACTGGCAACGCCTTTCCAGGGACAGGTGGTGTGGGTATTACTGTCTTTGAAGTATTTTCGATCGATAGAGTCAGGCGGAAAGTATTGGTTGCCTTCTACAACTTCGCAACGATCGCTTTCTGCTAAGACGGCACCATTCCAGATTGCTCTTGGCATGATTGGATCAACTCCTTTTGATGAAGATTCTGACAAGTTGTATTCGTACCATACCATTGCTCGACCTTACAGGCTCTCTGATACATCGCATTTGCCAAGAGAAAGACTAAGATGCTGATAGTGTCTCTTGTTGAAGTTATGAAGGTCTATTCTCAACTCTTGGCTGCCTTGGGTGGCTTAGCGATTACGGGTGGTTTGTGGGCAACCATCGCGGTGGGACGATCGCAAGTTATTCCTCTGGCTCAGGCGATGCAGCCTCCGGTTATGTTGGCTCAGGCGATGGGGAGTCCGGATTTGCCCTTACTCGTCAAAACGAGTGCTCACTTTTTGGCTGGAGATCGCTACGAAACCAAGTCCAAGATGCAGATCATCGGCACATCGCCCGGTAGCAACGTTGTCTTGAACATGCTGCTACGAACGATCGTTCAGGCTCCCCATCAGTTTCGAGCAGAGTTGACCTTCTCTCAACCTGACGGTGCTAGTTCTTTGTCTAGCCTCATTGTGTCGGATGGCAAACAAGTTTGGCTGTATCGACCCGATCTCAAGCAATACAGCAAACTTTCTTTAGAGAAATTTGACCAATCTGATGACTCTTTTCTGATTGGCATGTCTTCTTCTCTGTTTTTACAAATTCCCAGCGAAACCCGTAAAGAAATCGCTGAAGGCAATCTGGAAGCCAATGCCGACGCCTTGAAGCAGTTGGGATTGCCCCTCTCGCTCAAAGGTGGACAACGGACAGTCAATGGGCAAAAATTTTATGGCTATGAATATGCAGATGAGAAAGAGGGATACCTTTTCAGTGCTTTGGTTGAACCCACTACGGCGACACTGCAACAGTTACAAATTAGTGGAAAGGCAGAATCGTTGGATATTGTCATTACCGAACAAATTTTGCAAAGAACAGCAAATCCTGAAGTCACTGCGACTACGTTTCGCTTTACTCCTCCAAGCGGAGTGAAGCAAGTAGACACCCTGCCGATTATTCCTTTTTGAGAAGCATTATGCGATTACTACACACCATGCTGCGGGTCGGTAACCTGGAAGCGTCTCTGAAATTTTATTGCGATGTTCTGGGAATGCGCCTGTTGCGCCAGAAAGACTATCCGGGCGGAGAATTTACGCTGGCATTTGTGGGCTATGGCGATGAGGTCGATCATACAGTTTTGGAACTGACGTATAACTGGGGCAAAGAGCAATATGACTTAGGTGATGCCTATGGGCATATTGCGATCGGGGTTGAAGACATCTATCACACCTGCAAAGCGATCGAGAGCCGAGGTGGAAAGGTGACTCGCCAACCGGGACCGATGAAGCATGGTTCGACGGTGATTGCCTTCGTCGAAGACCCCGACGGTTACAAAATTGAACTGATTCAACAGAGTGCTCAGGGTGCTGCGGTATCTGGTGTGACTGCTTAGGTGCCTCGTTCCTGGCTGGTCACAACTGCTGAAGTCCTCAGGCAATTTGGTGTAAGGAGTGTGTGTGTGAGAAAGGTTACCAGGTTGTTGCTGGGGGGGGTTTTCATGAGTACCCTGGCACAGGGTTTGCCTGCGTGGGCAGGAGGAATCCCGAATGCAGGGGGGACAATCGACAATCTATCTGCATCAGATCAATTGTTGGAGACAGATAACGAGTCTGGCATGGTAAGTATGCCTCCAGTTGCCAGATTATCCGATGTATCCACCTTTTCGGATGTCCAACCTGGAGATTGGGCTTATGAAGCGTTGCGATCGCTGATTCAACGCTATGGAGTGCTGGAAGGCTACTCCGATGGGTCATTTCGGGGCGATCGGGCAGTTACTCGCTACGAATTTATTTCAGCGCTCACGGCTGTGTTGGCGAAAGTTGAGCAGTTGTATCGGACTGGCGAACGAGGACGCACCATTGAGGAAGACTTGCTGACCTTGCAGCAGTTGCAGACGTTTTATGATGCCGCCTTGGGTGAGTTAAAAGGACGGCTAAGCCAACAAGAAGACCGTCAAACCCAACTAGAAGCGAAAAGATTTTCGGCAACAAGCCAGTTGCAGGGACAAGTGATTTTGGCTGGCACAGGTGGTGTGCAAGCTAAGGATGTCATCGTTCTGCGCAGTCGCTTAAATTTAGTGACCAGTTTTAGCGGCACGGATCAACTCGTCACCCAGTTGGAAATGGGTAACGATGGAGAAGATGCGATTAATTTTGCTCAAAGCCAGGGACAGAATTTATTTGGCACCAATGGTTCACTGGTGGATGGCGGCGGGTTGGATTACGCAGGGGTTAGCCCCAATACTCATCTTTATCGGCTCTATTACCAGTTTCAACCCTTGCCCAGTCTCCAGGTGGCAGTGGGTCCGAAACTGGTGCCGAGTGACTTTATCGATCGCAATAGCTTTGCCAATAATTCTGCTCAGGACTTTGGTTCCAGCTTTTTCATTAACAATCCCTTGATTGTGCAAAACCAGATCGATCGCTTGGGCGGAGCGGGGGTTGCCTTGACTTGGCAGGCAAGCAAATTGCCGCTCAAATTGCGGGCACTGTATGCAGCTAGCGATGCTGAAAATCCTGGAACGTTGCCGAATGGGGGTGGGCTGTTTGGCGATCGCTGGCAAGGGACACTTGAAGCAGAATTTGAATTCCAAAAAGGTCTCATTGCTCGATTTCAGTACACCACGGCTCAGATTAACCAGACAGACATTGAAGCGGCTGGCATTAATGTTGAATGGGCGATCGATCCGAGGCATCGATTTGCAGTGTTTGGACGTTTTGGTGTTGCCGAATATAGTGGATTCAATTCATTACTCAATCGCGATCTGGATCTGACGCCCAAAAGCTGGTCACTGGGAGTGGTCGTTCGAAACCTCTGGATTCCTGGTACACTAGCTGGTTTTGCTATAGGGCAGCCATTTGTCGAAGCTGATTTGGGCGATGGGACCCAGACTAACCTCGAAGCCTTTATCCAGGTTTTTCTCAACGATCGCATCAGTATTACGCCCTCGGTCATGTTGGTCACAAATGCCAACAACAACGATGATGCAAACGACATCTGGCAAGGTACGATTCGGACAGTTTTTTCTTTTTAGTCGGGAGGCGATAATCTGCAGTGTTTTTAGAAGGTGGAAGCTCTATGCGGTATGCCAGACCCGCTTTTGAACGAGTTGAACTCACCCCTTGCCCATTTTTCCGCTCTTCCCCTATTTCTCCATCTTGGTTTAGCCATGCCCAGTCTTTATACTGAGATCGAAATCAATGCGCCTCGATCTCTGGTTTGGCAAGTACTGCTTCGCAAAGAGCAGTGGAAATACTGGAACACCTTTTTGTACGACTGCAGCCCAACGCAGCCGTTTCAGCTAGGGGGAGAGGTCTTTTTGGCTGTACGCCGGGTGCCCGCTGATGAAGAGATTGAGTTTCAGCCAGCAATTACCCTGATCCAGTCCGAAGTTTGCCTGAAGTGGGTTTCATCAATTCCAGGATTTCAAAACGAGCATGTATTTGAGCTGATGGATGTGGGAACTGGTAGGACCCGATATGTGCATCAAGAAAATTTTTCGGGAATGCTTGCTCGGTTTTTACTGCCGTTTATTCGGCAGGATGAACAAGCCGGAATGCGCCGTATGGCACGCGAATTGAAAACTTATTTAGAAAAGCAAGATTACCCAGTGAAGGCGTCCAAGCGTCGGTGATGCCAGATTATTGCAGCAATTTTCAGACGAGTGAGCCACAGTGATGGGTGGATGAGTGATGAGTAGATGGGTAATGAGGGTGTCCCATCCAGGTGAAACTAGCTACAAATTGCGGATTTTAGCTGATGAAAGCTTCGACCAAGCTGACAATGCTCTCATCCCTAGCCCTTTTCTCAATGGGAGAAACTGGGGATGAGAGCTGAAGTTGCTGCAATTTAGGATACTGGTGCGACTTGAGGTAAGTCAGGCACCTGTTCTAAGTTGCTCATGTTGCGATCGTCGGTTTCACCCGTGCTCAAGAAGCGAAAAGTTTCTTGATAGAGGCTTTGCCAGAACCGATTGCTCATATTTTGGCTCACCTCAGTGGGGTCAACCATGGGATGAGGAACCAGAGCTTCGACGGGGTACTGATAGAAACGATGTCCGTTTTGTCGATCGCCAATTTTGCGGAAAAACGTTTTGTTGGTCTCGATATCGGCAGCATCTTCGTTGGTGGTTAGAACCATGAAGGTCGGAATCTGCTGCAATGATTTGATGGATTTGGCACTCATCACTTCACTGCCCCCAAAATGATCGTTCGCAGTCAAACATCCGACTGGAAACTGCAAATTTGGGTCCCAACCCGATTCTTTAATATCCAGGGGACCCGCCAGATTAACATACTGACGACGATCGTCCCCCAAAATTCTCAGTAAGGGGGCGTAGGTGACCACACGCTTGACTCGTTCTGGATGATTGGCTGCGAGCGCTAATGCCACCGCTCCACCTACGGATAAACCGACCGTATACACAGGGCCAGGCATAGCAACAAGTTCTGCGAGTCGGGCTGTTGCATGGGTCAGATAGTCCCGATGAGAGGAAATAAAGTACTTATCGAAATCTGGGTCATTCGGACTCTCGATCGCCTTCACAATGTCGAGCAACCGAGGTTCTATTTTCAGCAAGCGAGCAATCAGCGCAACACGTTGCATGTAACCCGGACGGGCAGACGATCCGCCAGGATTTGCTGAAATATTTGCCAGATAAGTCATTAAGACAGGATCTTTCTGAATTTTGTCTTTCAGCGGATTGGCAATTTCTGGTTTCAGGTCAATTTGGGGCCAGTTTTTGGCAGGACGCAATAGTGAATGTCCTGCCAGCGAAGCCTGATAAACATTGAAGCCATTCTCAAACAGATAGGTCGCCAGTCGCCACATTTGGTGCGGTTTGGCACTAAACCCATGAAATATCATCACTGTGCCGCGAATCGGTTGCGCTGGCTCATGGATTAAGTAATAAGGATAGGCACCATCACGACGATCAGGATGGCTGTCGATACTTCGGATATAAGACTCGATCGCCTGCTTCGTTTGGTTGATTTGGTCGGCGGTGGGAGTCACGGTTGGACTGTTCATACAGATGGCACCTGAAACGATTAATAAGTACGGCTGAACAAAAGACTGGACAGAAGAACTTCTATTGGATCACTGATGAGAACAGGGCTATTTCCAAAAGTATGGTAAGCGCTACACTCGTCTTTGCAGCAATTCTTAGGGGTAATATCAAGTTCGGCAGATAGAATTCCTCAGTTCTTAGCTCCAGGGGTGAATGACCCTACTGCGACTCCCCTCAATCTCACCGTCCCGTAAAATGAGCCAGAGTCGTTCAGACGGCTTCTGCCCAAGATTTCAGCAAAATTTTACTGAAATCTTGGATTGGGCGTATGGCTAAGGATCAATTAAACCTTAGAGACTGAGATCGCGCTCACCTCCGGTTTGCGATCGAACAAAATCCGGGGTTTAAACAGAATCTTGAAGAGCAAAAATACTGATTGCAGCTCACCGGGCGTATTCCAGCGTTTCCATTGTCCTGGACGACAAAACAGCATCTCGATGAGTGCTCGATGCTGACGTAGACTGAGATCCTCAAACATTAATCGGATTGTAGGAAACTCACTCTGCACTCCTATTTTGGTTACCCTTCCTTGCAAGGTTAACTGTGATTCCATAATTTCTAGGGATACCACTTGGGTTTCCAGTGGCAAGATTGCTGTGGGCAATGCTTCTGTGAGAGCCACCTCGACTCCCCCCTCAGACATCATCGTGGTTACGCCCCAAAAAGTGCGATTGTCCACTTGTATCCGCACCGTACGCCGCAGATCAAACCAAGCAAATCCATCCGGTCGAGGCGCATCCAGCAAAACCAGCAAGGCAATTCCCAACATGATGAGATTGTAGGCACTCCACAACCAACCCAACCCAATCCCTTTTGCCTGCAAAGCTGTGATGGGATCAACTTCTGCCATCCACGCCCCTTTAATCATGCACAGCCCCAAGTTCCGCCAGAGACTGACTGCCGTAGCCACAAACAACAAAATCAACGGTAGCGCCAGTTTCCAGTTGAAGACAAAACGATCGTTCGTCAAACCTTTAGGTGTCACCTTAAACCCTCGCGAGAAGGGCGCAAACATTGCCTGAATCACCGTAAATGCGATTGGAAATACCAACACCAGAGAATAAATATTGGACAAGATCAACGATCTCGATCGATAATTCAGCCAAGAAAACACACTCAACTGCACCACGTAATACGGCAGAAAGAAGTACATTAACTCATCTGTAGTCGCCCGAATCGGAATGATCTTCAAAAAAGAATAGGCCAACGGCATCAATAAGTAACCTGCCTGAGAAAAGGTCGTAAACCAGTGGAGCAAGCCCTCCAAATGCGCTAGGCGCTGAATTGGGCTTAAGCCAGAAATCGTGAGCGGATTGGCATCAATGAAAAATGCCTGTAATGTTCCCCTTGCCCAGCGCAAACGTTGTGTGGCATGGGCTGCCATGTTTTCTGTTGCCAGACCTGCACTCAGCTTTTCATCTAAGTAGACCAGTTGATAACCTTTGGCAGAAACTCGAATCCCTGTGAAATAGTCTTCACTTAGCGATTCGGTAACAAAGTAACCCGCCTCTTCCAGCGCTTTGCGCCGAATTACAAAAGAAGTACCCGAACAAATGACACTACCTGCTCCATCCCGAATCGGCTGAATCTGGCGATAGAACACCTCTTCTTCGGAGGTTAAAATGCTTTCTAAGCCTAGGTTACGGGCGATCGGGTCAGAATTGTAAAAGCTCTGCGGCGTTTGCACCAATGCCACTTGAGGATTTTGGAAAAAGCCCAGTGTGCGAGTCAAGAAATTGGTTGTTGGGATAAAATCCGCATCAAACACGACGATCAGTTCGCCTGTGGTATGCGCGATCGCATGGTTCAAATTTCCAGCTTTGGCATAGTGATTATCAGGACGAGTCATATACTCGCATCCCAAGGTTTCTGCTAGTTCCCTAACTTCCGGACGATGTGTATCATCTAACACGTAAATTTTTTTATTGAGATACTCCATCGCCTGGCAGCCCATAATGGTGCGTTTCAGGATGAAGGTGGGTTCGTTGTAGGTAGGGATCAACACTTCGACCGTCGGCGCATAGGTGCCATCTAACACAGCTTGCGAAACTTGGTCGGCTTCCCGTTTGCGATCACGAATTCGCAACATCAACACAAGCTGAATGATGCCGTTACTCAGTGCCAGCATTTCTAGGAAAAACAGCCCCAAGCTAAAAATGCCATTTTGGGGATCACTTAAGTTGAGCGTAGATAGCGCTCTCCAGAGTACATAGCGCGTTGTCAAAACTAATAAAATGCCACCGACCACCCACCGGGACCAATTCTGAGGCCTGGGTGAAGCCTTCATCACTCCCAACGCAACTACTAACGCCAAAACGGACGGGAAAAGCAAATATTCACCCGTTACCATCGGCACTTTTAGCCAGAGGGGTGGGTGTTCTTGAAGGGCATTCAGTTGAGCAAAAATCCGGGTGATTTTGCCCTCTTTGGCAAACCAAGCAGTGCAAATTGCCCCTGTCAACACAATCGTACTCAACATCACCACAGTTGCCCATTGCGGGCGAACTATTGCTTTAGATTGTTGCTTCTCTAGGCTTGAACTTGCAGGTAAAGAAACCTTCATTCACTGAATCCTCCGAGATATTAATCGAAGAAAGAAAGAGACTGGCTGCTCAGAACCTTTTATGAAAGGGAAAATGATTCAGAACTCAATCACAGCTGAGCTTTCTCTGTTTTTAAAAAAACGTTTATCTGAAAGCTCCTTTTTACAGTAAGAAAGCAATGAGTCTCCTTTTAAAACACCAATGTTAGGCATAAAGCCCGATAAGGCAAGAGATTTCGTTGCAAGGTGATTCCCAAATACTGCTGGCTTGGCTGAGGAACGAGAACCCAATAAGACCGTTTATTCTGTTATGGGGGCCTCGCATTGGTTAGATTACGTTTGCAGAAAGATTATGGATTGATATGGAAAATTCAACTCTCATCTACCATAAGAGCCTTTGCTGAGGATTTACTGAATCTCGCATTCCTATAGATTTATTCTAAGTAGCTGGACTAAATTAAAGATGTTTTTTGAGGGTCTCTACCGGGGGCGCAGCCCCCAAACCCCTTTCTGACAATTAATTAGCTACTACTCACTTATGGATGCAAGATCCCACATCCATTAAGATGAATCCATTTTCGGTTGAATCTATCCTTCTTGAGGATGCCGAACCCAGTCACGCCAATCGCAAATTAGGGAGATAAGTAGGCGATGATATTTCAATCTAGGACGGGCAAACAGCACCATACCCATCGACTATTCTTCTGATAGGTACGTGATACCTTGCCTATCCTACGTGGGTTTTATGTTGCATTGCGTCTTCCTACTTGCCCGACTCAAATTCACGTTTCAACCACATTGCCCTAATTTAACGATGCAATGTAATAAGACGGTTGCTTCAACACTTCCATGCGCGCCATATTGCCCTGATAGTTTTCGTTAATGCTTCTTGCCCGTAATTGCAAATGAGCAGGGACGTAGCGCAAATCTACAGGCAATCCATGCATCAAGAAAAAAGATGCGAGTTGATCTGGATGAAGATAAATTCCTTCTTGATGCAATCGTTGCAAAATCGCCTCAAAGCTATGCCAATCAACTTCTTCCAACATCGTCGCTCTCTGCCTCTTTGACCGTTTTCATAGCGAAGTGTATCTGATTTTGCTTCGGATTTCATGGGTAGCGATGCCGCAGCCGAGGAGGCGATGCTCAAGACGAGAACTTTACACCCCCGTGTTGCTGTTGAGCCTCATGCAGCCTTTCTACACTCAAAAAATAAAGTTTACGCATTGATGCGGAAGCGATCTGGAGGATTGATGTTAAATTAAGAAGGTCTATCTTCATGGAAGGTTGCATAGAGCGTTGAAACTCCTTTCCTTAACTGGATATCCTTGGCGACCGCTATGGTATCTAGAAATGAAATTGAAGCGGAAACGGCAGTGTGACCCCGCACTATCCTGGGTTGACCGATGTGAGGCACCCAGTATGAGCTGACCGATCTGTAACTTAAGGTTCGCAATGGGTAGCGAATGACATCGCTGCATAGCAAATCAATTGTTTCTCTAGGCTTTTGCGAACTGGATCGGTCAAGTTCTCTTTTAGGAGAATATTTCAAATCAAATTCTTCAGAACTCCTCCGTCGCTTGATAGATGTGGGGTCAAAGTTTTGTCGAAATCCTCAGGAGAAGCAGGCGCATGATGCTTTTCTTCTCTGATCCGAGGATATTTTGGGTCGTTTGAAAGATGACCGCAACTTCGGAATTTTGACCTATGCAGAAAGATGGAATTACTGGTAGATGAATGCAAAAAAAACACCGCATTCGCACCAGTCTATTAGTGCTGTCGATCGGTTCTGAGGTGCCAGCCTGGTTTCTACTTCAACAACTTTCTGCTCAGCAGAAATCTGGCTGTGGTTAGCGCTCGCGTTGTCTGAGTCTGCATGACCGCGATCGCTTCCAGGGAAATCTTGTGTCCAACTCCTGACTTTCTTTATGCTGTTCATCCTTTTTGGAGTGCAAAAATGTCTCAATTGCTCAGTCACAAAATCGCACCCTCCCCCATGCCTGCTCAAATTAGCGTGGTCGATTTGATTGATGGCTACTTCACCGCCTATAACTCTGCGCGTTTACGAGAAATTTGCCACCTCTTGAGCCGCGAAGTGATGCAGCCAGGCGTCACTGTAGGACTCAGTTTATCGGGTGCGATGACCCCGGCAGGATTTGGGGTTTCTGTATTGGCGCCTCTAGTGCGCAACGGCTTTATTGACTGGATGATCAGTACGGGGGCAAACCTCTATCACGACATGCACTACGGTCTGGGGTTTAACCTGTATGCCAGCAGTCCTTTCCTCGATGATGTAAAACTCCGCCAAGAAGGACGCATCCGGATTTACGACATTGTGTTTGAGTACGATGTCTTGCTAGAAACGGATGCCTTTATCCGTAAAATTCTGTGGTCAGAGCCTTTCCAGCGGCGCATGGGTAGTGCAGAATTTCATCACTTGCTGGGCAAATATGTGCATGGCATAGAGCAGCAATTGGGGATTCAGCACCCCAGCTTGCTGGCAACTGCTTATGAATGTGGGGTGCCTATCTATACCTCATCTCCGGGGGATAGCTCGATTGGCATGAATGTAGCGGCTTTAGCCCTGGAGGGATCAAAGCTGGTGATCGATCCATCGATGGATGTGAATGAAACCGCTGCGATCGCCTACGCAGCCCGTGAATCGGGTATTGCTGGTATGGAAGGCAAGAGCGCTGCGGTGATTATTGGCGGTGGCAGTCCCAAAAACTTTATGCTGCAAACCCAACCCCAATTGCATGAAGTATTGGGTCTAGAGGAACGGGGACATGACTACTTTGTTCAGATTACCGATGCTCGCCCCGATACGGGGGGGCTGTCTGGTGCTACTCCTAGTGAAGCGGTGAGTTGGGGGAAGGTCGATCCCGATGAGTTGCCGAACACGATCGTGTGCTACACCGATAGCACGATCGCCTTGCCCATCATGTCTGCCTATATCATCAATCAATGTGCCTCTCGTCCGCTGAAGCGCTTATACGATCGGCGCGATGAAATGCTAGCAAAACTCAAAGCGGACTATGATGCAGCTCGCTCCAGACCCTCGGATGCGGTCAAGCCACTCATTAACATTCCAGAAAGTGTGTTGCGAGAACCTGTTGCCACCTACCCTTGCGGCACTCCGATCCGCAACGGTCGGCACTAATCGATCGATTTGATGAGAGATGCGTGATCTTCATCTCTTTGAAGCAAAAGCGGGGATTGTTGAATGCTTTGCTGAGCATTCAACAATCCCCGCTTTTTGTTAGAATCAATCCCCAATTGGCTGAAGTTAAACTCCTACAGCGGAAGGCTGTTTGCTAAACAACTTGAGAATACGTTCTGCCATTTGGGAGGGCGTTAACCCTAATTCGACCTTTGATTGCTCAGGGGTCGCATGATCAACCAGTACATCGGGGACACCGATGCGAGTCAAAGAGATAGTGAGGTCTGCATCCAGCAGCGCCTCTGCTACTGCTGAACCGAAGCCACCCGGTAGACAGCCTTCTTCCAGCGTGACAACTCGCCCAATGCGTTGGGCTAATGGCAAAATCAGGTCGGTATCCAGGGGTTTGGCAAACCGTGCATTGACTACTGTGGCATCCACGCCATGCTCATGTAGGATTTCTGCCGTTTGCATGGCGGGGTAGACCATGGATCCATAGGCCACGAGTAAGACATCATCACCATTGCGGAGGATCTCCCCTTTGCCGATCGGCAGCGGTTCCCATCCTTCTTCCATCAACGGTGCGCCATAGCCATTGCCTCTGGGGTAGCGCATCGCGATCGGTCCTTCTGTGTGCTCAATCCCGGTGACCAACATCCGCTGCAACTCAGCTTCGTCTTTGGGCGCCATCAGTACCATATTCGGGATGCAGCGCAGATAAGCAATGTCATACATGCCTTGGTGGGTGGGACCATCCGCCCCCACAATGCCTGCCCGATCCATGCAGAAAAAGACAGGGAGCTTTTGAATACAGATGTCATGGATAATCTGATCAAAGGCGCGTTGCAAGAAGGTGGAGTAAATCGTCACAACGGGGCGTACCCCTTCGCAGGCTAGACCACCTGCCAGAGTGACGGCATGCTGTTCTGCAATGCCCACATCGATATATTGGTCGGGTACACGTTTTTGCAAGATATCCAGTCCGGTGCCAGTCGCCATGGCAGCTGTAATGCCGATGACTTTGGGATTATTTTCGGCAATTTTGGTCAGGGTTTCGCCAAACACCTTGGAGTAACTGGGCGGTTTGGGCTTGCTGGAGGGAACGGCTTTGCCCGTTGCCAGGTTAAAGGGAGACTGGGCATGGTAGCCGACCTGGTCAGCTTCGGCGATCGCATAACCTTTACCTTTTACCGTTGCCACATGCACTAGTACCGGACCCGTGTGCTTGTGGGCTTCCTGGAACGTTGCCATTAACTCTGCCAGATTATGCCCATCGATCGGACCCATATAGGTAAAGCCCAGTTCTTCAAACACTGCTCCCACCTTGGGCACTGCCAGTCGTTTCATCCCTTCCTTGATTCGATCCAGTTCGGGTGAAAGCGAATCTCCCACAAACGGCAAATGCTTGAACTGCTCTTGCAAATTTTCTGAGAGGAATTGGACAGGTGGGCTGAGCCGCATCTTGTTCAGATAGCGCGGAATGGCGCCGACATTGGGCGAAATGGACATTTCATTGTCGTTCAGCACCACCAGGAGATTGGTTTTGGGCAAATGCCCAGCATGGTTGATGGCTTCCAGTGCCATACCGCCAGTCAGCGCGCCATCGCCAATCACTGCGACCACTTTGGACTTTTCGCCGCGCATGTCCCGTGCCAGTGCCATGCCCAGCGCCGCTGAAATGCTAGTAGAGGCGTGTCCGGCACCAAAGTGATCAAACTTACTTTCGCAGCGCTTGAGGTAGCCAGCTACCCCTTCTTTCTGACGTAGGGTATGAAAGTCGGAATAGCGACCTGTCAAGAGCTTGTGAGGATACGCTTGATGCCCCACGTCCCAAACTACTTTGTCACGATCGAGATCTAAAGTTTGATAGAGTGCCAGGGTCAACTCCACAACTCCCAAACCAGGTCCGAGGTGTCCGCCACTTGCTGCCACCGTTTGCAGATGCTTTTCACGGATCTGACGGGCAACTTGCTGAAGTTGGTAAATCGACAGACCATGCAACTGGTTTGGATGGGTGATTTCACTCAGATGCATACAGGCATACCTTCCTAGCTTATCAAGGTGAGTTATTACCCTTTTCACTGTAATGGATTCGGGGGACTGAATTCAGACACGATCGATGCAGAGATACAAAAAGTAGTGAGGAATGCATAGGTTGTTGGGCTGCCTCAGATCCGTCAGAATAGGACAGGATAAGGTTCTATGATCGATTGACCCCAATCAAGATCGTTGGGATGATTTGTAAGAGTATTTTGGCAAAGGGCGATACGCCTTTACAAACTACTCGCTTTTGGGTGTTGCTGAAAAGCAGGATGATTTGGAACGAAGTTTCAAATCATTCAGCATCATTTTCATCCCGTTGTTGAGCAACGCCCGCTTTTGCGATTTGATATCACTTAGTAGGTTGAAAGGCACGCTATGACTCATCAACTTTACCCTTCTAAACTGGCTCCCCGTTTCAGACGATCGCTTTCACTAGGAGTGATTATCGGATTCGCAACGATTTCGTTCCCTTTTGCCCCCGCCAGTGCTCGCAATGTTTATGAAAGCTGTGCCACCAATCTGCTGACCGTTGGAATTGCGAAGGAAGATACGGCGATCGCCTGTTCCGAAGCCCTTTATCCCCAAGATGTGGGCAGGTGTGTGGTCAAAATTAGTCATGAATCCAACATTACGGCGCTGGATGCTCTTGCCGCTTGTAGACGAGTCCGCCGCCCGACCGAACTCGCCAGTTGTGTGAACGAGATTCGAAGCGAAATCAAAGATTCCGCCACTGTAGAAGTGCTGGACAACTGTCGCCGCAGCTTGTTGCCAACTCGCTTTTCGAGTTGTGTTGTTGGGATCAGTCGCCGCACCGCCCTGACTGCGACTCCAGTGATGAATATTTGCATTAGTGGGAGCGACACCCCTCGCGATTTTGGCCCAACGTTCATCCCGGTTGGGGCATCTGTGACGCCGACCTCATCTGAGGTTCCGAGTTCAGAAACCGCTCCTGCTGAGACACCTGCGGTGCCCAAATGATGAAAGGCTATGACCCTAGACGTAGACGGCCCTCGATCGCCGTTTCTTGATCAGTCGGTAATTACCATTTAACATAGGATGGGCAAAGGGCATCGACTTGCCCATCGACCAGCCTAAGGATGGGCATGCCATACTTTGCTTATCCTTACGGGGTTTATATCGAACTGCGCCTTCCTCCTGATGAGGCTCAGATTCCCTTCAGCCAATTACCCAGTAACGATGGCTCCAAATTCCAACCAGATTTTGATTTTACGAATCTTTATCCCGCAGTTTTTCTAATTCCATCCGGATGGCTGCGATTTGCTCAGTCAACTCGTGGAGTTCTCCTTGCACCTCGGGTGTTGCGGTTGTGCTCGATGGAGGGGTTGCAGTTGCCGAAGCCTGCCCCCCACGCTGAGACAAGACCGTGTCTACAAAGCTACGGGCTTCCTGTTCAGTCACCAAACCTTTCTCAGCCCATTCCTCGGTCAATTGGGTCAGGTCAAGCCGCAATTTGGTCAGATTTTCTTCTCGCTTTTGGGGATCTTGCAGAATTTCGATTAAAGAAGCCGTTGCTCCTAAGGTTACTCGAAATCCCTTTTGCAATAACTGAACGAGGATGTCGGAATTCATTGATTAAACAAACCTGTTGAAGATTCACAGATTCTACACTTTGGAAAAATTGTAGCAACTTTAAAAAAGCTAAATCTTTATGATCTAGCTCTAGTAATTTTCTACCGTGCTTGTTGCCCCCAAGCTTTCTCCTTCCAGAGTTCTCTATAAAATCTTTCCACCTAACGCCTAGCAACCTGCATGGCACCATGATTGTCGAATTTGCGCTTTACTAGTGCTAGCGTTTCATCTCCTTTGCCTCCTCTTTTGATTGCTTTTTTGTTGAGCATATAGCTAAGTAGCTAGGTGTAGAAAAGCTCGGGTATGTCAAGGCTTATGAAGGAGCCAATTTGGAGGAAAATTGGAATCGTTGTGCTGGATAGCCCCCCGCTTGTGCTCTGGTATCAACAGCCTCAATCACGGCATCAGCCAAATCCAGTTCATCTTCAAACATTTTCCCTCTCAATTCGTGGTTTTTTAGCTGATGCCACTCGGTTTCAATTGGATTCATCTCTGAGCAGTATTCGGGTAAGCAGAAGAGGTAGAGTCCACAAGATTGCCACTCTGGCCATTTTGCCTTCACTCGTTTGCTGGTAGGAGGCGGACCATTCTCTTGAACAATCACCCGTATTCTGCCTGTTTGCTCGAACTGTTGTTTGGCTTGGACACACCTACTCACCCATCATCGTGATGTAGCGGTCTCCATCAAAACTGCTTACCACCAAGCAATAGACAAAGCTCACCAACGGTTGTAACAATCCCAAAATGTAATGTGCCTGCCCCGGCGATGGGTTTGTTCGATGCGCTTCTGCTCACCTCTGAAGAAGTATGGCAGTAGCCAGCCCAGTTAGGACGTACGCTATAACAACTTCTACAGATACCATCCTAGTTCATTGCCGATGTGATTGAATCCACGATCCTATGGGATGGAAACTGCTTCAGGCGTCTTATTGACTGCTGCTGTAATTTCTGGCGATTCCACGGATTGAGCAACCACGCTTTCATCTTGACTCAGTGCTAACGCAGATGGAGCGACTTCGACAGGGCGTTCTGGCTTCAGCATGGCACCGTCTTGAAACACGGCAAGATCGAACCAAAAGGTCGTGCCAGCCCCCACTTCACTGATTAAATTGACTTTGCTGTGGTGTTTTTCAATGATGTTTTTGACGATCGACAGCCCTAACCCGGTTCCTTCCAGGGTGTGTACCCGATTCTCGACCCGAAAGAAACGATCGAAAATCGCTGCCTGGTCTTCGGAATCGATGCCAATGCCCGTATCACAGACTTCAATGCGAACTTTAGCAGGGTGCTGCAGCATCGCATCGGATAAAGCAGGATCAAGATTTTGGCGATGCTTTTCTCCATTCACAACATAAGCTCGCAGGGAGACCTTGCCACCAGGTTCGGTAAATTTCAAAGCATTGCCGACCAGATTGGCAAAGACCTGAAGCAGTAAGTCATAGTGTCCCAGTACTGAAGGTAAGTTAGGTTCAATTTCTTGAATTAACTCAATCCCTTTATCCCGCGCATTGAGCTGGTAAGTGCGGAGTGTTTGCTCGACGGGTTGTACCAGGTCAATCGCATCAAAGTGGTAAATTCGACAAGATTCCAAGCGAGAGAGATCCAGCACATCGTTGACCAGGCGAGTCAGGCGATCTGTTTCTCGGTTTGCCGTTTCCAAAAATTCGCGCCGCTCGGCTTCACCCAGTTCTTCCCCATATTCGTAGAGCGTTTCAATAAAGGATTTGATGTTGAACAGGGGCGTGCGCAATTCGTGGGAGACATTGCTGATGAACTGGCTCTTGGCTTCGTTGAGTTCCACTTCGCGGGTAATGTCTTGCACCGTAATAGCAATGCCTTTGGCAGTTTCGCGCGAACTGTCGAGTACGGTGGTGAGCAGAATGCGAACTGTGCGATTGGTTGGTTCTGTGAGGGTGATGCGATACTCGGCTTCGCGGAGTTCGCCCTGTGCGACTTGATAGAGCGATCGGGTCAATTCCGACGTGACATCCGCAGGCAGGTAGTGCAGCACGTTATTGCCGACCACCTTTTTACCCTCCCAACCAAAAATGCCCTGCGCGATTGGGTTAGCCAAAACGATTTGCAGATTGGGATCGAGCAAAATCGCGCCGTCAGCGATCGTCGAAACCAGCGTTTCCAGTTTGGCTTTCTCGGCGGTCAGCTCTTCAATATTTTGCTCTTCATAGCTTTCTAGCCGTTCTGCCATCTCATTGAAGCTAAAGATCAGCTCACCCAGCTCACCCCCCAAAGGCAGATCAATCCGTTGCTTGAAGTCTCCAGCCGAGATATTTTTCACCCCCAGCAATAATTCTTTAATGGGTTTGGTAATGGTGAGGGCATTGAACACGGCACCCAAAATCACCATGACCCAAATCGAGACAAAAACTGCGATCGTCACATCTCGCGTCAGGTGTGAGGAGGTGACGACCGTGGGATTGGGATTGGTGCCGATCGCCAGCACGCCCAAATATTTGCCTTCATAGACCAGGGGCACAAACACATCCGTCACTTCACCATCGGGTGTGAGGTGTTGTCGCACCATGGGCAAATCCACATGCTCGGCAAAGTTTTCGGGAAGTTGAATGCGACGACGAATGGTCAGTGAGTTTTGCACCTCCGACTCAGAGAACGGAATGCCAAAGAAGATGTCCCCTACTTCGTCGGCATAGAGCATGTAGCGAATGCTGGAAGTACTGCTGTAGAAACGATGGGAGAAGCGTGCCAACTCGGCGCGATTGTCTTCGGCAATCAGTGGTGCAACATTGGCAGACAGCAGCAATCCCAGGTCGCTACCAAAGCGTGTGTCGTTGAGGCGCGAATCTTGCTGAATTGAGTTCACTGCCCAAAAGGTCAGCCCACTCATTACCAGGGAAACGACCAGAGTGGCAGCCGCCATCAGGCGCGTCTGGAGGGTAAACTCCGACCACCAGCGAGCAAGAATTTCTCGAACTGTTTTCAGGAGGGCTAGCAAAGTTCAACCAGGAAGGAATCTTGGGTAGTTAGAGGGTCAGGGTCACTTTCTAACTGCACATCCACCAATACCCATGTTTATTAACCTACTATACTAGCTTGTCAGGGGATCGAGAGATTGAACGCGATGCCCAATATCGCGACGATAATAGGCCCCTGCAAACTGGATGGTAGGGATGGCAGCATAGGCTTTGGCGATCGCGTCTGCAAAAGTTTGTCCCACTGCGGTCACTCCCAATACTCTGCCCCCATCGGTGAGCATAGTGTTGTTTTCCAGTTTTGTGCCGGCATGAAAGACGATCGCGCCCGTGGCTTCTGCTTGCTCCAGACCCTGGATCGGCAATCCCTTCGGATAACTGCCGGGGTAGCCTGCGGATGCCATGACCACGCAGGCGGAGGCTGCCGATTTCCAGATGATCGCGGGCTGTTCTGCCAGTCGTCCCTCGACGCAAGCCAGTAATAGGTCCAGTAAAGGAGTTTCTAGCAGGGGCAACACCGCTTGGGTCTCAGGATCGCCAAAGCGACAGTTGAATTCAATCACCTTGGGATCGCCCTGGGGCGTAATCATTAGTCCAGCGTAGAGAATGCCGCGATAGTCGATCTGACGCTGGCGCAGTGTGGCGATCGTCGGTTCCAAAACTTCGGCTTGAATCCGTTGCATCAGGGCAGGGGTAACGATCGGTGCGGGCGCATACACCCCCATGCCGCCTGTATTTGCGCCTGTGTCGCCTTCGCCAATGCGCTTGTGGTCTTGGGAGGGAAGTAGTGGTCGAATCGTTTGTCCATCGGTCAGCGCCAGAATCGACGCTTCCTGCCCGATCAGGCATTCTTCAATCACCACCTGTTCTCCGGCGGCACCAAACTGTCCCCCAAAGGCGGCATCGATCGCGGCTTGTGCCATCTCTACCGAATCGGCAACGGTCACGCCCTTGCCTGCTGCCAATCCATTGGCTTTAACGACGATCGGGGCTCCCTGCGCTGCGACATAGGCTTTGGCAGGTTCGGCTGCGGTGAAGACTGCCGATCTGGCTGTAGGAACGCCTGCCGCTTGCATCAACGCCTTAGCCCAGGCTTTGCTGGCTTCGATCGCAGCACCCAAGCGCGTTGGGCCAAACACTTTGAGATTTTGCTGCTGAAGGAAGTCCGTGATCCCCAACGCCAACGGTACTTCTGGACCGACCACCACGAGATCAATGCCCTGCGCTTGCGCAAATTGACCGATCCCAGCAAAGTCTTCCACTGTCAGGGGAATATTCTGGCAACGATTCATTACTGCAGTGCCGCCATTGCCCGGAGCACAGAACACCTGCTCTACCTGGGGCGATCGCAACAATGACCACGCCAGCGCATGTTCTCGCCCCCCATTGCCCACAACCAGAATTTTCACAACTCCCCCAACCCCGAACTGGCTCAAAAACAGCAATTTATTATGCCATGTGGGGCTGAGGTTCGGAGTCAGAAAGCAGGAGTCAGGAAATTCCACGCCTTTTCCTCCCCGTCTTCCCCATCTCCTCCACCTCCTCACCCCATCACCCTTCCCTCCGTTCCCATCTCAGAGTAAAACAGTAGAGGCGCTCAATTTGGCTTCTCCCGGAAACTTTGAGCGGCAGGTTGGATTCTTTGGTAAAAGTTGTATGGATTGATCGGGCGATCGTAGTCCAAGTGGGAGGCTCATCTGTGAACTATCGGAGATTGACGTTGTGGCTCAGGGGTGTCTCGGGTTTGGGCAGTTTGGTGGGAATGGTGGTGTTGCCAGTGCTGATCATCGGGAGTGCGGCGTTGGCTGCTTCGGTGAAGCCGCAGGGAATGGCATGGGATAAACAATCGACGGGGGTAGAACCTGCCAAGCCTGCAGTTCCCTTGGAACAAGAGCCAGCTAACCTCAATCCTGCGTCTACCTTACAGCAGCAGGAACAAACTCAGCCAGAGCCTGCCTCAGAAAAGCCGAAAAAGCCGGAGGCACAACCCGACGAGTTTCCCCCCAATCCATTGGAGATCACGACGCCTGATCCGTTATTGCCGCCACGGATTCCTGTCGATCGACCCCTGTCTCCCCTAGAGCGCAAAAGCTTGGAAGCGGCGTTAGATCAACTCAACACGGAAGCCACCGCTCAACTGAAGATTGGGAATACAGTCAATGCCTTTGAGATTTGGGATCGAGAATTGCGGTTGCGTCGGGTTTTGGGACCTTTGCCAGAAGCCCAAGCCCTCGCCAGGGTGGGTGAAGTTGCCTGGAAAGAAAATCAACCTTACCAAGTGCAGATTATCACTGGCAGATTACAGGCAATTCAGCAGGCGGCAGAAGCCAAGTCACCTGTGGATTTGACTCTGCTGGAGGCATTGGGACAAGCCTATGAACAAGTCCGGTCTCCAGGTTTGGCAGTCAACATTTATGACAAACTGTTGGCGGATGCGCGTCAACGCAAGAACCCCGCCCGGATCGAGGCAATTTTGTTGAAGATGGCTCAACTCCACATGAGTTGGTTCGACTATCCCAAAGCCGCGATCGCGTATCAAGAACTGGTCGCAGTTGCCCAAGCGACCAACAATCGAGTCAATGAAATCAAGTATTTGAATGAATTGGCTTATGTCTATGAGCAAGGGAAACAGCCAGAGCAAGCGATTGCCATCCAGCAACAATTACTCACCCTGCACCAAAAAGCCAGAGAGCCAGAACCGATCCCGCTCTTAAAACTGAAGATTGCGGATAACTACATGAAAATCCAGCGTCCTGATCTGGCAGAACGCAATTATCAGGAAGCCTTTACCCTGGCGCAACCGTTGTCTCAGTTTGCCTATGCCAGTGATGCCCTACAAAAACTGGCAGCGCTGTACAAATCAGTCGATCGCCTGGATGCTGCCCTCAAGATCTACGGCTATCTCGTAGTGGTTGAGCAACAGGCATACAACTACTTTGGCATCATGAGTGCCTACGACGAAATTGGCAACATTCATCTCAAGCGCAAAAACTACCCCCAAGCCATCACTGCCTACCAACAGGGACTCAACCTGGCAAGACAACTGAAGTACCGCGAAGATCACTTCAAGTCACAAATTAAGAAAGTGCAACAAGCGGCTCAACCACCAAAAGCGCCACCGCCACCGGGTGCCAGTCATGCAGCGCCGTCGCGATCGGAGTGAGGAACGGGGGAGGCTAAAGGAGTCAAGAGGTGGAGAAGTCAAGTAGTGGAGCGGTGGAAAAACTGGGGAGGGCAGCTTCACTCCTTCACTCCTCCAACAATCCACGGGGGGGAGTGATCTCAATGCGCTGCTGGTGCAGATCGACAAGGGGGACGATCGCCATGACGAAGGGGATTAAGACTTTACTGCCATTCGTGCGTTCCACTTCCAGCAAATCGTTTCCAGCCGGGAAGACATCGGTGACAGTGCCGATGAGGGTTTGCGTGGTCTGGTCATACACCGCTAGCCCAATCAGATCACGAACATGGAATTCACCAGCTTCTAGAGGGGGACGATCGCTTTCGGGCACCAGTAACTTGCTACCCCGCAAGGCTTCGGATTGCTCGCGACTGGTAATGCCCGCCAACTGCACCACATACAGCCCTTTGCCATGCAGATAGCGACCTGCCAATAACTGAATCGACTCGGGGGCTTTTGCGCCTGGACGGAGGAGCCACCGTTCTCCCGGTTGCTCAAACCGTTCTGGAAAATCTGAGTCAGGATAAACGCGCATCTCCCCCTGTAAACCCTGAGGCGCAATGATCTTACCGATCTCCAAAAAGCCGGAATGAGAGAGAGAGGGGGCAAGATTGCTACTCTCAGAAGGGGCAGAAGCCTGACCCTGGATTACTGGATGCTGGGTGCTAAGTGCTAATTGCTGACTGCGCTTTTCTATCACCTAATTTTCTACCACCTAATTCTGATATCTTCTCAACTGGCAACCACCGATCGCTGCCCACTGATGCTCGATCGGTCATAGATCTGTTCCACCAACTCAGCCAGACGTATCATGCCGATCTCAATTTCCTGATCGCTAGCAGTGAGGCTAATCCGAACGCATTGTTGCTTGTGCACCCACTCTTCTCTCAAGCCTGGGAAGAAGGAGCTACCGGGCACGACAATGACACCGACCTGCTTCAGTTCTTGGTACAGTTCCCAATCGGTAATGGGTAAATCCTTCAGCCAGAGCCAGGAGAAGATGGCGCCCTCACCGCGATGCAAAAACCAAGGTAAGTCTTTGGGCATGGACTCATCCAGGGTTCTTTCCACAATTTTGAATTTGTTTTGATAGAAGGGACGAATCACCTCAGTGGCGATGTCGGCAAGGGCACCGGAGGCAATGGCACGTGCTGCGATCGCCTGTCCATAGCGGGGCGAGTGAATGCACATATTGGTCTGGAAGCATTCCAGAATCTGGATGACCCGTTCGTCCCCGATCGCGATGCCAATCCGCTCACCGGGTAACCCCGCCTTCGACAAACTCATGCAATGCATCACATTTCCCCCAAAGACCGGAGTCATGTCGGTAAAATTTAATGCAGGGAAGGGAGGACCGTAAGCAGAATCAATGAGCACAGGCACCTGATACGGTTCTGCTAGAGCGGCTATTTTGTGAACCTCTTCATCCGTTAGCACATTGCCCGTCGGATTACAGGGACGGGAAAACAGCACACAGCCTGTATTTTCATTGATTTCTAGCTGGCTGAAATCGGGACGATATTTAAAACGGTGGGCAGGCGCATCCATGTCCAGAAATGGCTTGTATGCCACCACCGATTCTGGCACCATGGCAACGCCTCCGTAGCCTGTATAGTCGGGATTCAGTGGCAAAACAATTTGTTTCAGCTGCTGGCCCCGGGTATAGCCGCCAAAAGCATTTGCCGCATAAAAGTAAAGACTTTGGCTCCCCGGTGTAATCAAAATGTTACGATCAGTCAGCTTTAACCCATAGCGACGGTTAAAGTCCTCAGCGACTGCTTCAATTAACGGTTGATAACCCTGACTATCGCCATACCGACACACCACATTGCCATACTCGGAACTGGCAAGCAGATCGGCGGTCGATTCCCGCCAGAGTTGTTCCACCTCTGGCAAAATCAATGGGTTACCTGCACTCAAATTGATGAATTCTCGCCCAATTCCCGCTCGTAGAGTTTCTTTAATATCCTTCATAATTGCCCGCACACCAGTCAGGCGGGACATTTCATCACCAAATTGAGTCAGGGCAGGGTCCATAAGAATCTCAATACAATTTGAAAGGCTTTACCGATGCTAACTAATTGCCTGTCATCTTACCAAGGGATTTCAGAAGTTAATTAAAGTTTGAGGGCAGCGTTTTAGGGAGAAGTCAGCGGTGCAGCAGTTGAGCAGGAAAGGAGTGAAGCGGTTGAAATGTAGCCCTAAATCATATTTTTCTTAACAAAGGCTTCGGAAAACTTCAGAGAGTGTGAAAAAAAGATAGCAATTTAGGAGATCTGGTCAAGATAGGATCTCATAATCAGTTGGTTCGGTTCTGGATTTGTTTTTTTAGCAAGGCGTCGTAAGTTAGAACTGAGTCACTCAATCCATGTTTTTAGTGGGGGTCGGCGATCGCAATATCGCTTCTAACTTGACCGAACTGACCGCAACCTCCTTCGCTATCAGTGCAAAAGTATTAGCAACTTATGATTCATCCTGCTTCTGTAACCCCGGCTGACAAACTGCGGGAAAAACTACCTGTATCGCTAAAACGCCTGGCGGATCTGGCATATAACTACTGGTGGAGTTGGACACCAGAGCGCCTTTCTTTGTTTCAGACCGTTAACCCAGACATTTGGGATCAGTGTGGACACAATCCTGTCGCGCTGCTGGAGGCGGTTTCTTACAATCGTTTGACCCAGCTTTCTCAAGATCCCCACTACATCAAACGGGTGAAGGCACTGACTGAGGAATTTGATCGCTACATGGCGGCAACCGATACCTGGGCACACCGGGTTGCGCCCCAAATTTCACCTGATCGCCCAGTCGCCTACTTCTGTGCAGAATTTGGACTACATGAATCCTTGCCGATTTACTCCGGGGGCTTAGGAATTCTGGCTGGGGATCATTTGAAGTCGGCATCCGATTTGGGGGTACCCATGGTCGGGATCGGGCTACTTTACCGTCAGGGATATTTCCATCAGCGGTTGAATCGCCAAGGCTGGCAGGAAGACTTTTATACCGACAATGTGTTTGAACAGTTGCCGCTGGAGTTGATGAAAAATGCTCAGGGTGAAACGCTCACCATTGAGCTTCAAGTGCGGCATCGCATGGTGAAAGCTCAAATCTGGCGGGTACAAGTAGGGCGGGTCAGCCTGTATTTGTTGGATACCGATCGCGAAGACAATGACCCGATCGATCGCTGGCTCACCGGGCACCTCTATGGTGGCAACCAGGAAACCCGCATTGCTCAAGAAGTGGTGTTGGGGATCGGTGGCGTACGAGCGCTAGAGGCGTTGGGCATTCAACCCGGCATCTATCACCTGAATGAAGGACATGCGGCGTTTTGTTTGCTGGAAGTAGCACGCTTAGAAGTGCAACGCACGGGCAAGTCGTTCTACGACATTGAAGCATCGGTGCGCGATCGGTGTGTGTTCACGACCCATACGCCAGTCCCCGCTGGACATGATGTCTTTTCGGCGGATCTGATTGACTCTTACTTTGCTGCCTACTGGGAGCAAATGGGGTTATCCCGTGAGCAGTTTCTGGCGTTGGGTGCGCGTCGTCTGGGCGATCCCTGGGAGCCGTTCGGGATGACGCCGTTGGCGCTTCGCCTTTGTCGCTCTGCCAATGGCGTGAGTGAGTTGCACGGGCATGTTTCCCGCAAGATGTGGACCATCCTCTATCCCGATCGCAGCGAAGATAAAGTGCCGATCGGCTATATCACCAACGGAGTGCACGCACCGACCTGGACGGCTCCTTTGATTGCCGATCTCTACAACGAATACTTGGGCGCAGACTGGCAAAATCGTGCCACTGATCCCAAACTCTGGGAAAAGGTCGATCAAATTCCCGATCAAGAACTCTGGTGGCGGCACCAAACCTTGAAAGAGCGTTTGATTGCGCATACTCGTGCCACTGTGAAGCATGCGCGGCAGGAACGGGGTGAAGATTGGGAATACATCCAAGCAGCCGATCGGTTACTCGATCCCAATGTGTTGACGATTGGGTTCGCGCGTCGCTTTAGCCCTTACAAACGTGGATACTTGCTACTGCGCGAGGCAGAGCGGGCGCTGCGGATCTTTGGCAATGCTGATCGTCCGGTGCAGATTGTTTTCTCTGGAAAGGCGCACCCCGCGGATGAAGAAGGCAAACGGATCATTCAACGCTTGATGGAATGGTGCAGACAGTATCCAGAAATCCTCAATCGGGTAGCTTTTGTAGAAAACTACAACATCTATACCGGACAAAAACTGGTGCAAGGGGTAGATGTCTGGCTGAATAATCCACGTCGTCCGTTGGAGGCTTCAGGTACCAGTGGTCAGAAGGTCTGTTTCAATGGCGGTATTAACTGTAGTGTGCTGGATGGCTGGTGGTGTGAAGGTTACAAAGCCGATGCCAACGGTAAGGGGTTGAATGGTTGGGCGATTGGCGAAAATGCCAACACCAGTGACCAAGACTTGCAGGACAAGATCGATTCCGAATCGCTCTATCGTCTGCTGGAGGAGGAAATTGTGCCCCTCTACTATGACCAGGATGCCAATGGGGTGTCCCATGGTTGGGTAAAGATGATGAAGGCTTCGATCAAGACGAACGCACCTGCGTTTAATACCGATCGCATGGTTGCCGATTATGTGGCTCAGGTTTATGCTCCTGGCACGAAATCGGGACTGGAACTCACGTTTGCCAGTGTGCCGTACGCTCGATAGAGCAAGGTTCAACTAGCGTTTCTGTGTTGCAGCCCCCATCAGAATTTCTGATGGGGCTTTATTGTGGAGTGATTGCATTTCTTTGCAATCACGCAAGATCATAAAATAAGCCTTAGGTCTTCATCCAGCGCATTGAATCATGAGTCCCATCGCCAGTCACCTCCCCGTTGGAACCGTTCTTTGGATGTGGAGTCATCCCCAAAAAGGGAGCCTGGTCACGGTGATCCAACCGGATGGCGAGGTGCGCGAGATGCGCTTGCATAAAAAGGACACAAACCCTAGCGAATGTGGCGTGGGTTGTATTCCAATAGCAATGGCTCAGACTTTGCACACGATCGCGTTGACGCTGCTGACGGTGAAAAGTCATTTTCCGGAAGGTGAAGCTTTCCCCGAAGGGTATAGCCTCGCGGTAAAACAAGATGAAAATCAGGTGCTAGAGCGTTGGACTTTCGCCCAAGACCTACCAAACAGCCCAGAAATAGCAAAGTTCCGCCAACAACTGCTTGCGGCTCGAAAAACCGCAGAGGGAGGACGTTTTACCTGGCGGAGTCTGGGGGGACGCATGTTTTTCCTGTTTTTGGCAGTCGGACTCTTTGTGACAGGTCTGACGGTGCAAGGCTGGCGAGAAGGTGATGAGATGGCGAGACAGGGTGAGCACCTGACGGGATTGGTGACGAAACGTGACGGGACAGGGGGGTATGACCCGGGCAAGTTTATCCGCGTCCGCTTTACTCCCCAAGCAGGGCAAGCGAGAGGTAAGCAGCAAGAGGCGAACATTGCAGACTACCTCTCGGCAGAAAACTGGGAGGCGGCAAAAACGGGGACTAATGTAGCTTTGCTCTATCTCCCTTCTAAAAATCTGACCTATGTCGAGGCAGATATCCTACGTTGGCAGCAGGATAAGAAATGGTTCACGCTATTTCCACTGGGGCTGCTGATTCTGGGCATGGGTTGCCTGGTTTTGCTGCCGCGCTACCGAATTGGGGTGCACTCCGATGGGCAGGAATACATTGTGGAGAAGGACTATGTGCTCAGTGATGACAAGGATATGCCAGTGAGCCGACTGTCGCTGAATATTTCTCGGGTTTTGTGGAGGTTGCTGTAAACCCGCGATCGTGCTTCATTGATACACTGATTTGCTGCATCACACTGGGTAGAGCGAACGCAACAAAATTAGCTTGGCTCAGGGGGGTATCCTTTGGAGACAGCCTTAATACGCCCAATCGATCGATAAAACTTGCACATGGGCACCGGGATGAAGATTGGTCTGTTGGAATGACACTGTGCCTCCAGGTGCAATGGGCTGAGATTTGATGATTCCAGTGTCTACCGGATTTCCCTGGTTATCCAAAAGTTGGTAGGTGATGGTTGCCTGCTTGACTAACTCATCTGTGCGATTAGTGAGCTGTCCACTGACCAGTCTGCCATCATAGGTCATCCGATTGAGTAAAACATCGGCATTCTTGGTAGGTTTTGCCGAATGAGAAACTGGTGGATGAGTGCATAGCGCCGTTAAATCCAGAATTCTGCCATCGGTGGTTTGCATGTAACACGATGAGGCATTCACGTCTCTACTGGATGTGAGCGGATCAGCGCTCACGCGATGGGGAACTGAAGATATGATGCCGATCGCCAGCAGGAAAAGCGGTTGAATTCGTAACATAATTCAGAGGGGAATGATGAATACGGATCAGCAACCAACGCTTGGAAAAAGAACAGGTTTCTTTGGAGATGAATAGATAAACACAATAGTCTCAAAGAAACCTGTTAGTGAATGTATGAATGCGCGAATGTTGTTACATCGCTGTATGAATTAAAACTTTGTTCCGATTCATACAGCACTCAATTCATCCCTTGATTCAACAATGCCAATGCAGGTTATTAAGGATCGCAACCGCCCGGAACATTGGGGTTCGGTTTCGTACAGAGGGGTCCTAACTTGGATACAGGATCGGGAAGGCTGATAAATGCCAGGGGACCCGCCTGAAACTCCCCATTGAAAGGAGTGACGATGCGTTGGTGATTGGGATTGCAGGCAACGGCATCATCGGGGTTATTGAACCAGAAACCAACATGGAAGGTTCGGGTGGGCTGCAGGGGCGATGCCGATTGGGGATTAGTACTCACAAACCCAAAAATCTGATCCAGCAAAATGGTTCTGATGGTCACGCTCCCAGGTTCGAGATCGGTTTGATACCACGACAAACCAAAGCCCTTAAAGTTGGGATCTGGTTGCCCGTTAGACAGAAAAGGACTGTTTTGAATCGTGAACAGATCAAACTGAATACCCGATTTGAACCCCTCAGCATGAACGGTCATCGTATCGTTCAAATCACCCCGTTTCACTGTGACGGTGACTTTGGGGTTCTTACCAGGCGCCGCAACACAGGGAATAATGGTTTGCCTGGCAGGAACTAACTGAAATTGAATACTTTCACTATCTTTGGGACTTTCTTTTGCGTGTACTGGGTAGTTCACGCCTAGAAATATCAGACTACTAACAATGGCTCCACAGCGTGTCCAGGATAACCGACCGGGCAGTAGATTGCTGAGCATGTTAATCTCCTTTGAAGATAGATAGCTCAATAGCCTGAAAAATTTTTCAAGAGAAAAATCGATCTAACAAAGAGTTACCCCTGCTTTAAGGTGCAGATAGAAATAAACAGTCCTAGTGGGATAACCTTGTCATTATTCTATAACTTTATTCGCTAAATGCAACAAACCCTGACAAAATACGATCGCTGAAGGTGGCGATGTTCTTTAACGATATTTTTCATGTTGAAAAACTTTGTTCAGTCAATCTTTCTAACATGCCAAACATAGGTCTAGAGAGTTACTTGGACAATGAATTTATGGATTCTCTGAAAATTGCTAGACTGGTTATAGTTTCAGGTCTTTGCTAATTGGAGAGGTAATAGATTCAAAGTTTCAGAAATTTGGTATTGAGCAAATTCATTAGCTTTGACGAGTTTCTTACTTGTTATGCTGGCGATAACCGCTATGAACTGATCGATGGTGAGGTGTTTAAGTGGGTAAAATTGCCACACCCAAACTCAACGATCTCACTTCTAGCCAGAGCCACCCAACCCAGGCAGCGATCGGTTATCCTAAAGAGAATATTAAGTTACGCAACTTAACACGATTCGGCTTGCCAGCACCCTTATGAAATGCATCATCGATCGTCGTGCCCAGTTTTCTGCCAGTCACCGCTACTGGCTGCCCGAACTGAGCGAAGTAGAAAATATCGAGAAATTTGGTGCGTGTAGTCGCTACCCCGGACATGGACACAACTATGTCCTCTATGTCTCCATGGCAGGCGAATTGGATGAATATGGCATGGTGCTTAACCTCTCGGATGTGAAACATATCATCCAACGAGAAGTCACCAGCCAACTAGATTTCAGCTATCTCAACGAGGTTTGGCAAGACTTTCAAGAGACCTTGCCTACCACCGAAAATATTGCGCGGGTCATCTGGCAACGGTTGGCTCCCCATCTCCCTCTTGTCCGCATTCAGCTTTTTGAACATCCCGAACTCTGGGCAGAATACTACGGAAACCCTATGGAAGCCTACCTCACCATCAGCACCCACTTTAGCGCCGCCCATCGGTTGGCTCGTCCCGACTTGAGCTATGAGACCAATTGTGAGATTTATGGCAAGTGCGCTCGCCCCAACGGACATGGGCACAATTATCACCTGGAAGTGACTATCAAAGGCGAGATCGATCCCCGCACTGGCATGATTGCCGATCTGGTCGCCTTCCAAAAAGCAGTGGATGATTACGTGGTAGAGCCCTTCGACCACACCTTTTTGAACAAAGATATTCCCTATTTTGAGCAGGTGGTGCCGACGGCAGAAAACATTGCCGTTCACATTCGAGATCTGTTGCAAGACCCGATTCGTCAGATTGGCGCTCAGTTGTACAAAGTCAAGTTGATCGAAAGCCCCAACAACTCTTGCGAAGTCTACGGCACCGATTTGGAAACTCCTCCAGCCAGTTTGCAGCAACGAGAACCTTTCCTGGCAATGGTTTAAGGAGTTAGATGCGGACGATCGACACCACCCCGTAGTACATATGCCCAACCAACAGCGTTGCTTTGCCACAGGCAGAACTCAGGACTCGCTCAACCCATTGCCGAAACGCAGCATCCTCTTGTTTGCTAGGAGATTGCATCGTCTGAGCCATAACATCGGTGGGCATGAGCCACCCCAGCAGGCACAGACTTAGAACCGGCAACGAAAATAAACGAAGCTGCATCAAGCATCCCTCCTCTGAAAGTCAATCATCGAAAGTCCGATGTTCTTCATAACCTTACTAAGGTTTGAAGCGTCGTCGGTGGTTGGCTTGCGATCGCAAATAGGCATAAATTCCAGCCGCGATCGCCCCTTGTACTCCACCCAGTAGCGCCAACCGTACTTGGACACCTTGCTCCAGGGGGAGAGGCGCAGGTCTGCCTACCCGCACATTCAATCGATTCCCCAGCAAAAACCAGAAAAAGAGCGCATTGCCGCCCAACCCTAAAATCAGTAAAGCGAGACCTCGTTGACGTGCACGTTGTAGCGGAGTAGCCGCCGAGATCAGTGATGGAGGGCGTTGCCCCTGGACTTGTCGCCAGAACCGATCGGTGCGCCAGAAAAGCCAGAGAATGAGGGGAAATTGTCCATAAACCAGCCAAGCCCAGACTGGGAAGTGCCAGGCGATCGCCAAACTGTTGACCAGTGCATGGTAGAAAACAGCACCTACCCAGGCAGTCAACAAGTGCGATCGCCATTCCCGCTTATAAGTCCCTGACCACCGATAGATGGGCATTCCCAAAGCATAGCCCCACGCTGCTGAAAAGAACGCATGAGAAGGAGTTCCCACCACTCTGGAAAACACTGTTCCGGTATGGTGGAACAAGTATACAAAATTTTCTTCAGCGGCAAACCCCAGGGCGATCGCGATCGTTGCCAACAACACCGTATTTTGTTGGATCGGGATTAACCAGTTCCGTCGCCCCAAATAACCCAAAACCAGCAGCACGGCAATGAACTTACTGCCCTCTTCCAACGGAGCAACTTGTAGCAATTGACGCAACACTTCACCCAGAAAGTGCAGTGTCCCCTCTCCCGGAAAAATCATCTGAGCCAGCAGTTCAATGCCTCTGGCAATGCCCAAAGCTGCCAACCCAGACAGCCCGCCGAAGCAAAAGATCAGCAAGAGTTTGGCAGGAGCCAGCGCAGATTGTAGCGGCAGATAGTAATAAGTCAGCACTACCAGAGGTGGTAGCACCGCCCAGAGCAATACTGGCAGGCTGAACGAGTCAAAAAGCACGAGCAGTCAGCAGTTTGAGTAAAGTCATTGCAAGCGTTAACGTCAGACTACAACAATCTGCCAAGACTGCCAAATCAACAGTCAGAGAACCCTCATTCCTACTTCACTTTCGCAATGACGGTACGATGGCGCGGGCTATTACAAGTCACTGTCGGTGACTCAAATCCGGCATCGACGATCGCCTGCCTCAGATCTAGCGTGAAGTATTCATCTAGATAGGGCTCCGTGCTTTTTAGCAAGGTCAAGATATAGGGAGGCATCGACGCATAAATGTCCGACTGGGGATTCATATCCATCAAGGCAAAATATCCCCCCGGACGCAGCAGACGCCGCGCTTCTTTTAAAATCGCGATCGCGGCACTCTGCGGCAACTCATGAAAAATCAGAAACGCTGACACCAGATCAAAAGAAGCATCGGCTAGCCCGGTCGATTCAGCCGCCGCATGAAGCCAAGTCGGAGCAATTCCAGCTTGTGGAGACACTTCCGCCCCGTCCCCACTCCTCGCTTGAGCCTTGTAACTCGCCACTGCCAAAAAATAAGGTGACAAATCCACCCCAGTAATGTTTGCTTGAGGATACATCGCTTGCAGGGCAAACGTACTCATGCCCACACTACACCCAATATCCAAAATATTTGCAGGTGGAGTTGGCAACGTCGCTTTTAGAATTTCGTGGTAGCTCTGGCGCAACAGCGCATCGCCCTGTGCTCCAGCATCTTGCCAGATACGCGCGTGCACGGCATAAGCTGCCACTTCCACTTCAGTGGCAGGCTCCCAACCCAGGTTGCCTTCTTCGTAGGCATGGAACGATCGCACATAATATGTGGGATAGACCAAATCAGGATTCTGCACCGATGCCAAATCGGCATCCCAATCGCGGGCACGTAATTTTTCCACTTCGCCCAGCCAATCGACCCCGATCGCAGCCGCCCGCTTAATCATCATTTGGCGTGCCCGCTGCTTTGCCAAGTTTGCCAGCGGTTTAATTGCCAGCACACCATTGACCAAACGAGACGCCAAACTCGGAGAAGAATTCACAGCAACAGTCATAAATTGAGAAATTCAAAGATTTTTGCAATCACCCATTTAATTATCTCAAACGAACCGCGCCATACTCGTAATTAAGAACGCGCTAACCTGGAAAAGCAGGAGGTTGAATGAGATTGAAATTTTCAATCCAACCAGAACCGAACTGGCTAGCTGTGCTGAAAGCATGACAGAGCTGCCTTTCCGTCCGGTTTGGAGTCAGCGCATACCGCATATAGACGCTAAAAATAGGTAGCAGTGGAGAAAGACGCGGAGTATTTTTTCCAAAAAACTTTACACACTGCAAAGGGATTCTTTCAGCTTTCGACTCCCTTCTGCTAGTCTGTCTAGTTCAACCGTCTTTTGATACGTTTCCTGGGTGCATTATCCAAGCTCAGAGTTATGCTCAGAGCAGGATGAATACACAGTTACAGTTCCTTGAATAGGGTCACTATCCAAACCTATGATGCAGTCTTATTTTGATTCGGAGAATAACGGTCATAAATCCTTTGAATTACCCGGTGCTCGTCCTCATTACACGCCCGATCGTCCAGGACAGGTCGAACATATCTTTTTAGATCTGGTGTTAGACATCCCTCGACGGAGCTACAGCGGCACCTGTTCCACCCGACTGAACCCCATTCGTCACGGCATCGATCGCCTCATCCTGGATGCAGTCAACCTCACGATTCACTCCGTCAAGATTGGCAAAACCGCTCAACCCTTCGACTACGACGGTGAACAACTGCACATTTCCCTCAAGCAAGCCACCCAGATCGGCAAACCCATCACCTTCGATATCGCCTATAGTGTCGAAAATCCCCAACGGGGCATCTACTTCATTGCACCCGACAAACACTATCCCGACAAACCCGTCCAGGTTTGGACTCAAGGTGAAGACGAAGACTCCCGCTTCTGGTTCCCCTGTTTTGACTATCCCGGACAATTGGCAACCTCCGAAATCCGCGTGCGGGTGCCCAAACAATATCTGGCAGTCTCCAACGGCGAACTGATTAAGACCGAAGCCGTCGGCGACGATAAAATTTATCACTGGTCACAAAAAGAGGTTCATCCCACCTACTTGATGACGTTGGCGGTCGGCGACTTTGCTGAACTGAGGGACGAGTGGAACCACAAACCTGTCACCTATTACGTTGAGCCAGGGCGCGAAAAAGCAGCCCGCCTCAGCATGGGCAAGACGCCCCAAATGATCGAGTTTTTCAGTGAAAAATTTGGCTACCCTTACCCCTTTCCTAAGTACGCCCAAGTCTGCGTAGATGATTTCATTTTTGGTGGTATGGAAAACACCTCCACCACGCTGTTGACCGATCGCTGCCTGTTAGACGAACGCGCTGCCCTCGACAACCGCAACACCGAAAGCCTGGTCGCCCATGAACTGGCACACCAGTGGTTTGGCGATCTACTCGTGATTAAGCACTGGTCCCACGCCTGGATCAAAGAAGGCATGGCATCTTATGCCGAAATCATGTGGATGGATCACGAATACGATGCCAACGAAGCTGCTTACTACCGCCTCGGCGAAGCCCGCAATTATCTAGATGAAGATAGCGCTCGCTATCGCCGCCCGATCGTCACTCATATTTATCGAGAGGCGATCGAGCTTTACGATCGCCACCTCTATGAAAAAGGGGCATGTGTTTACCACATGATCCGCGCCGAACTGGGAGAAGACCTCTTCTGGAAAGCGGTCGCCACTTTTGTCAATGAACATGCCCACCAAACTGTCGAAACGGTTGATCTGCTGCGGGCGATCGAAAAAGCCAGCGGACGCAATCTGCTTTACCTGTTCGATCAATATGTTTACCGAGGGGGACACCCCGATTACAAAGTTGCCTATACCTGGGATAGTGACAGCAAACTCGCCAAAATCACCGTGACCCAAACCCAAGTCGGCGATAAAAATAGTCATAAAGACCTGTTTGACCTGAAGCTACCGATCGGCTTTGGTAATCTCAGCGAGAAACAGAGCACCCCTCCGGAACTCAAGACGCTCACCGTTCGGATTCACGAACGCGAACAAACTTTCTACTTCCCTCTGGAGAAAAAACCAGATTTTATCAGCTTCGATGTGAGCAATCACACCCTCAAAACTGTCGAATTGGAATATCCCCTGACAGAGCTAAAAAATCAGTTGCAGCATGACCCCGATCCCCTGGCACGGATTTGTGCCGCAGAAGCCTTGGGCAAAAAAGGCGGACTCGAAGCCGTTAAGGCGTTATCCACCGCGCTCCAGCAAGAAGCCTTTTGGGGAACACGAGTTGAAATCCTGAGAAATTTGGCAAAAATTAAACTTGACCAGGTTTTTGCCGAACTGGTAGAAGGCTTGAAAGATAGTGATGCCAGGGTGCGTCGAGCTGCGATCGAAGCGCTGGGACAAATCAAAACTCAGGAGAGCTATAAAGCGCTTAAACCCATTGCAGAAAAAGGTGATCCCAGCTACTACACTGAAGCCGCCGCACTGCGTGCCCTGGGCAGTATCGTCAGTTCTGGGTTGAATGATAAATTAGAAGAAAAAACCCTCAAGTTGCTCAAGTCGGTGCTGAAAGAACGGCAGGGTTGGAATGAAGTGGTCCGGTCAGGGGCGATCGGTGCCCTTAGCCTGATGAAGACTTCCGAAGATGCGCTCAACCTCATTTTGGAATATACCGAAATTGGCGTGCCCCAACCCTTGCGGTTGGCATCAATTCGCGCACTGGGTGCCATTTCGTCTGGGCAAACCAATCTAAACCTGGAGCGTATCCTCGATCAGCTCAAAGCGCTTTCGCGAGAAACCTTCTTCCTGACTCAGGTCGCTGTTGCCAATGCGCTGGGGCAGATGGAAACCGCCAAAGCGATCGGCATTCTGCAATCACTCGCCGACCAAACTCCCGATGGACGCGTCCGTCGGATTGCCGAAGAAGCCATCCAGCGAGTTCAAAAGAATGCTGGGGCAGACCAGGCAGTAAAACAGTTGCGTGAAGAACTCGATCAACTGAAACAGGAAAATCAAGAGCTAAGAAGCCGTTTGGAATCGCTCGAAGCCAAGACAAAATAAGACGTGAGGGTGACAGTTGGTAAGCAACCGCCACCCTCGTCTTCTCTCCAGTACTTTCTGTTGTGTATTCAAGATCTCGTCCAGAACATACCCCGTCGATTAATCCTCAGACGAGTCCGTTGCTTCTGAACGGTCAGTTTCTTCAGAAACCGCATGGGCAACTTCTAAGGGGAGACTCACTTCATCCAAAGGGGTCACCATGCCCGGTGAAGCGGGCATCACATCGCTTTTCACAGGTTGCGGCGCGACCTGCATCGGCGGCAAAATCCGATTGACGGGTAATCCCAATAGGGTAAAGTCTTGTGCCACCTTTTCAATGGCATAGGGTGCCGTAGCAGCAAATTTTTCTTCACTAGTGAGCAACACTCGCACCACACTTAATGGCACTTGAAGAAAAAGATTACAACCAAAAAATGCAATTCCGGCAACTCCCAGGCCAATCAGTCGTCCGTCCGGAGGGAAAGGGTTTACCGCAGCCGCGATCGGGGCAATGCCATACACCCCCCAGAGAATCGCTATTAATCCTACCGCAGCCAAAATAATCGGGATACGATTCGCCTGCTGCGCCTTAAATAAGCTGAGCAGTTGACGTTGCTCTGCAGTCAGGTGCTCAGACTTCAGCGTAATGGCAATCAGACTAAAGATGCTAAACGGTCGCTGCCACTGCATCCAAAGCACCGGAGTCACCCCTATCAATGCCACCAATGCCACCTCAACCATCGGCGGCAAAAGCGGATCACCGGTTGCTAAACCTAAGAGACACAGCTCCAGAAAAACTGGAAGGGCAGCTAACCCAGACAAATGAACCCAAAGGTACGGATCAGACCAAAAGGAGCGCATAACCCAACCCCAAAAAACTTTGTCCCTGCTGAGGATGTAAGCACACGCTCATTTCACAGGCAACTGGGATCCACTCGCTCTGAAAAAGCTTGTTCAGGCGGGCGATCCCAATCTTGAGACTTTAGCGATCGACCCTTGACCGGAAATTTGAAGCAACTCAAGCAATTTCACTGAAGGCTTAAATTGCGAATATTCCACTTTTCCAGGTCGATAGGCCCAGCGAACCAGCAGGAACTTTACTTTAACCTACCGCGCTTCGGGTTCGATCTCACAAAAATCCTGAGCTTCTGCCAGTTCCTCGATCGAGCCTAACCGTTGCTGCTTCAGAGATTGCAATTGCTGCAATAAAGAATCTGCGTCTGCCTGAAGATCCTGAAACTTCTCTTGTTGAGGTTCTTGATAGAGGTTTCTTGCTTTTTCGAGTAACTGTAGCGAGTTACTAGACTCATCTCTGGACTTCCGGGTTGTCTGAGCGTTGCGGAGAACAGACTGGGAAACCGATGAAGAGATCAAACGATCGGACGTAAACATCTTCGTAGTCATTTTTGCTTACTCACACCACTAAAGTATCTTAACCTGAACTTTACAATAAATTGCATTCCATGGGCCAATTCTGTGGGCGGCTGGTTGATGGGGAAGTCTCAGCACCTTACAAGTCATCTCCTGAGAAAAATTGTAGAGATTCGTCAACTCGATAGATCCCTTTCTGAGACGTTTTAGCACTTGCCAATCTTCTAGAAAACGCTTGAAAAGACCTCTGAAAGGGGAATTTGGCATCTATCTAAGCCCCCTGCTTGAGTTGGCAAGCTGACCTGCCGAGACTCCCTGGGAGATAGACGAGGGATCGAGGTAAACTGGGTCTACACCAGACATTTCTGGAAACCCTGCCTTAATCCGGATTTGGAAAAAGATTTCTGAATCTCCCTGTTCACTTTATTGCCTCTGGTTCTTGTTGTGAGTTCAAGTTTGTTTGCGAAAGATGCCCTGAAGTCTGAAGGTGGATATCGAACTGGACATTGGACTGGTTTGATTAATGCCTATCGACAATATTTGCCTGTAACTGAATCCACCCCGGTCGTGACGCTTCATGAGGGAAATACACCGCTCATTCCTGCCCCTGCGATCGCGTCTCAAATCGGCAGGCAAGTCCAAGTCTTTGTGAAATATGACGGATTGAACCCCACCGGAAGTTTCAAGGATCGGGGCATGACCATGGCAATTTCCAAAGCAAAAGAAGCAGGAGCAAAGGCAGTCATCTGTGCCAGTACTGGCAATACATCGGCTGCGGCTGCGGCTTTTGCCCGTCGGGCCGGAATGCGCGCTTTTGTTTTGATCCCGGAGGGGTATGTTGCGCTGGGGAAATTGGCTCAGGCATTGGTATATGGAGCAGAAGTCCTAGCAATTCAAGGCAATTTTGACCAGGCACTCACGGTAGTGCGGGAGATGGCAGAAAACTATCCCATCACGCTGGTCAATTCCGTAAATCCCTATCGGCTAGAGGGGCAAAAAACGGCTGCGTTTGAGGTCGTGGATGCGCTGGGGGATGCGCCGGATTGGCTCTGTATTCCGGTTGGGAATGCAGGGAATATCACTGCCTACTGGATGGGTTTTTGTCAATATCATCAGGTGGGGCTATGCCACCGGTTGCCCCGGATGATGGGCTTTCAAGCAGCCGGAGCAGCGCCCTTTATCACCGGCAAGCCAGTGGAGCATCCGGAAACCCTGGCGACCGCGATTCGGATTGGCAACCCTGCCAGTTGGCAGCAGGCGATCGCTGCCCAAGAAGCTAGCCAGGGAAAATTTACTGCAGTAACGGACGAAGAAATTCTAGATGCCTATCGACTGCTCGCATCGACCGAAGGGATTTTTTGTGAGCCTGCCAGTGCGGCATCGATTGCTGGATTACTTAAGGTCAAAGACGAGGTGCCGACAGGTGCGACCGTGGTTTGTGTGCTCACGGGAAATGGCTTAAAAGATCCAGACACCGCTATTCTACACAGCGGCAACCCGATGAAGTCAGGTATTGCACCTTACACAGAAGCGGTTGCTCAAGCCATGGGATTTTAGAGACTGTCGCCCTTATTTTTCTCCTTTAGATAACATATCGACCGCGTCCCCCAGCGCTGTGGTCAGGCTTTTACGGGTCTGAGCATGTTCCAATCGCTCCGCTTTCAACGCCTGCTGGAGACGATCGCATTCCAGCAGTGCCTCTGTCAATTTTGCTTGCAAAGCTTCTACCGTGTTCAACTGAGCCACCACTTGCTGAACTTCTGGTAAAGACGTGGTGTCACTCACCTCAGTTTGAGTAATCCCCCGCAATTGCTGAATTTCTACTTGCAGCGACTCCAGCATTTGACGGGATAGGGTGGTTTCCGTGCGCCGCTGCTGCGCTTCGGTCTCGTAAAGTTTGCGCCAATTGGCAGCACTGGCATACGCCTCCTCGCGTTCTCGCTGGGTTTCTGCCAACTGCTGCTGGAGAGACTTAATCTCAGCTAACCACTGGGTTACTTCGTGATTCATAAATACCGCAGTTCATCGTCTAAAGTCTAACCTGCAAAGTTCATTCACCTTACCACTTGCCCACAAGTCCTTCACCCCTTCACCCATCCACCCTAACCCCTCAAGGAGACAATCGCTCGACCTGCCAGCTAGCCGCATCCAACCGTCGATAGAGCAGCCGATCGTGCAATCGATTACTCCGTCCCTGCCAAAACTCGATCGTGCGGGGAAATAAGCGATATCCCCCCCAATGCGATGGACGGGGAATCACCTGGTCGTGATAGTGCAGTGTCAAATCGTGCAATCGTTGCTCCAACACTTCTCGATTGGGGATCACCTGACTCTGATTTGACACCCAAGCGCCCAAGCGATTCCCGATCGGGCGACTCTGAAAATACGCATCCGACTCTTCAGCCGAAACTTTCTCTACAGATCCGGCTACCCGTACCTGCCGTTCTAAATCTGCCCACCAAAACACCAGTGCAGCTTCAGGTGTTGCTGCCAACTCTTGCCCCTTGTGACTTTGGTAATTGGTATAGAAAACAAACCCTTGTTCATCTAACCCCTTCAACAAAACCACTCTGGCAGAAGGCAACCCATCCGGCGTTACCGTTGCCAGGGTCATCGCATTGGGTTCACGCAATTGCGCTGTCACCGCTTGATCAAACCAGGTTTGAAATTGCCGAAACGGATCGCGATCGATATGCGTTTCATCCAGGGTTTGCAAAATATAGTCTTGACGTAAATGTGCAATCTCTGAATTCATAACGGTTCCACTACTCATTACCTAATTAAAAGCCCCCTGTTGACGGATCAGGAGGCTTTGCCAAAGTATTTTAATGCCGCGGAAAACTTGTAAAAAATCGATGGTCTGAGGGCTATGCCTGGCGAGAGTAGTATTCCACCACCAGCAGTTCGTTAACCTGTAGAGCGACCCACTCACGCTCTACCACACTATTCACCTTGCCTGTCAGCTTGTTTTTGTCAAATTCAAGATGGCTGGGGAGGTTTGCCAAGCCAGGGTATTGGAGGTTTGCCTCTACTATCTTGCGAGAACGATCTTGATCTCGTACCCCAATCACATCACCGGAACGGCACTGGTAGCTGGGAATATCAACCACACGACCGTTCACTGTCACGTGACCATGATTGACCAATTGACGAGCACCGGGGATTGTAGGAGCCATCCCCATCCGAAAAACGGTATTATCCAACCGCATTTCCAACAGTTGCAACAACACTTGCCCAGTGGACCCTGCTGCTCGACGCGCTTTTCGCACGTAGCGTAGCAGTTGCCGCTCGTTCAAGCCGTAGTTGAAGCGAAGTTTTTGCTTTTCTTCCAGACGAACCGCATATTCCGAACGCTTTTTGCGGTCTTGACCATGCTGTCCGGGTGGATATTGCCGTCTAGGTGATTTACGAGTTAGACCGGGCAGGTCACCCAGCCGGCGCACAATTCTCAGGCGCGGTCCCCGATATCGCGACATTTAGCTTCCTCTATATTCCTCAAAAAACTAGTCAGAACTCTCAGTATAAATCTTCTAGGTTCAGAGTTCAAAATTTTCTGGAAAATATCCACAATTCTCATTGTTGGACGATGGGCGATCGCGGCTGGATCATTTCTCGACCGACATTGCAGCCTTGAAAGCGCAAGCTCAAACAGTCTACAGTCGAGAGTCTAAAGTCTAACGCCATTTCAACCTCAATTCATGATTTGTTCGCATCATCTCTTTGCCATCCTGCCTGCTAGAGAGGCTGTTCTGGAGATGACCAGTACGGCGTTGTTAAATCTGATGAAAGCAGCAGTGACTCAGGCGGGACTGAGAGCCGTGGGAGAAGTCACTACAACCTTTGAGCCACAGGGAGTTTCTGCCATCTTGTTGCTAGAGGAGTCCCATGTGGCTTTGCATGTCTGGACAGAGCACCAAAAAGTCACGATCGACATCCATATTTGCGACTATCAACAAAATAATCGTCCTAAAGCAGAAAAACTGGCTACCTTCCTGGAAGCAAAGATTTGCGCAAAGGGAGATCGGGCACACTGGAACTATTTATCAATCACGGGTTAGCGAATCGAAACCTCAACCGACCCTTCAACCCATGCAATAAGAAGTTTTGAGGACTGCGGGGTAGAGAAACATTTTGGGTTATGACTTGAGAGGACTCCTCATTCTTCCTCATGAGCAGCGTTGAAACCAGTCTCCGCCAACTCCGTGACGGCGATCGCGTTCAATATCACGGCATCCAGTGGCAAGTAAAAGACTACAGCACCTATACCGACCACGGATACGAAACCGAAGAATGGCTCCTCACTGCGCAAACAGGTAAAGAATACTATCTGCTGCGCGAGGTCGATCCGGCACACCAGTTAACCCCGATTCAATGGTATATCGCAGAGGAACTTCAAGATCCCTGCCTTTATGACCCCCATTCTGCACGAGATGTCACTCTGGATCTAGCAGATGCCATGCGTCACTACCAAAGCCCTTATCCAGAGTTGCAGCTCTTCAATCGGGTTTATCAATTCGAGTCTCAAACTGCAGGGGACTACGAATCAGACGGTAGCACTCTAACCCGTATTACCTGGGATTATTGGGACCCTTCCCACCTCTGGAACCTGGCACTCGAAGCCTGGAGCCATGGAAAGCTATGCGTCTACTCTACCCGTACAGTGCAACCGACCGACTTCACTCAGATCGATTACCACTTTGGCAACCAGTCCTCGGGTAATTTTTCTGCATCGACCCATTTTGGAACCTCTAGCGTTGTGGGTGGGCAGTCGTTCGGTTCTCAAATCAGCAACCTTTCCGCCCGCAATAAGCAATTCATTGCTGCCTGGCTTATCACGATCGTTGGCTTTTTATTCTTCATTGCAGGTATTTAGAAACAAGGGCATGACTGGCGACAGAGCCTCCTAATGGTGTACCCCAGCGGAGCGTGGAAGCAAACCTCCGCCGACCCCTAATACCTGACCACCCTCTAAAATCCTAATCCTAGTCCAAGATCCAAAATCCCCCATGCCTGCTTCCCTCTTCATCGAACAACATGCTCAGGGTCTTGCCTTTTACATCAATGGCAACCTGCAATTTGACACTGCGGATGAAGCGATTTATCACGAATACCTGGTGGTTCCCGCGATCTCGTTGGCAGTTCGGCGGTTTCCTGGTACGCCTCTGCGGGTCTTGATCTGTGGTGGCGGCGATGGGTTGGCAGCACGGGATGTGTTGCGCTTTGCGGAAGTGGCAGAAGTGACACTGGTGGACTATAGCCCCGCTGTATTGGAATTAGGCAGAACTGTGTTTAGTCCCTACAACCAGGGCAGTTTGTTAGAAGACGGTCAAACGGCACTGGGTGCCAGTCGGGTTGCGGTATATACGCAAGAGGCGTTTGAGTTTGTTTCTCGTTTGCCCGATCGGGTGTTCCATGTCATCATTTGTGACTTTACATCTCCTACCACGCCTCAAGAAACCCGCATCTATAGCCGCGAGTGGTTTGCTGAGGTGGTGCGGATATTGCATCCGGCTGGAGTGGTGGCTGAAAATGCCGTCTCTCCTGAGCAAACTCCCACCGCCTTCTGGTGTCTCTACCAAACACTGCTGGCAGCCGGGTTACAGCCCAAACCGATGCAAATCCCTATCCCTTCGTTTCGATCGCATGACTATGGAGATTGGGGCTTTTTTCTGGCTTCACCTCAACCCATTCTCCGAACGGAACTGGAAACGCTCTCTGTACCAGCGGGGTTGCAGGCGTTCCAAGCAGAATCGTGGTTGACAGTATTCCAATTTACTGCGGCGCTCGCGGCGCATCGCCACAGCCTCTGTATCCATACCCTTGCATGTCCACAGTTGTTCTATTACTTACTCAATCCCCAAATTCCGAGCCAGGAGGCAGGGACACGCTCCTCCTCTCAAGGGGCCGATTGGATTGATTTTCTCGACATTCAGGAACCGGGTACGGGCTTAATCGGCACGCTGGATTTGCTCCAGTTAGATTCAATGGCAAAAGTTTGGCTGGAGCGCATGAGGGCATCAGACAATCCTCTGCATGACCCAGCGGTTTGGGAACCTTTCATTCCGGTGCAACACAGTTATCACAGTCCCAAAATGACGCGAGAATGGCTGGGTTATTTAAGATCTCTGCTGACAGAAATTGATCTTAATCAACTCCTATCCAGCCTGACCCAACGCGCACAAGAATTACCGCCCAAATTTGCGGCTGAAGTCAAGCAACTGAACGAAAAAATTCGCACGGGGCAACCGTTGACCTATGTTTCTGAACATATGACTGAGCTAATGGTCGTTTTGTCGGTTACGTTGCTTATGGCAAACCTGACCCATCCCGATGCCGTCTTCGCGAAAGGCTTTTCAGGGTTTAGCAGCCACCGATCGGGGTACGGCAGCTCATTTGACAACTACAGTAGCAGTTACGATAACGGAACGAATGCTGGGAACGGGCAGTTTGGTTGGTTTGGTTTTTGGACCATGTTGATTGGAGCTGGATGGCTTGTCAGTTTGTATCGTAATCGCGACGAGTAAGGGATTTTGACTTTCAGATGGAAGGATACGGGTGAGATGAGTGTGCTGATTGAGAAGTGTATGTCTCCATGTGACTCATTGACCGTGCGATCTCTGACTGTAGCCGATCGGGATCGCTGGGATTCCTTGCTGCGATCGCTGCCTCAGGGGTGCTTTATGCAGTCCTGGGCGTGGTCTCAGTTCAAGCAGTTGGAAGGCTACCAAATCTTTCGCTATGGGGTGTTTGAGCAAGACACCCTGGTGGGTGGTTGTATTTTTTATTTCTACGCTCAGGCAGGTGCCTCGCAAGGACACAGCGCCAGTTTGCTATTGGCACCCGGTGCTCCCTGTTTTTTGCCCAATTTTGCTTCAGTAGGAATGAAATTACTGATGGCGCAAGCCACCCAGTTAGCACAAGCAGTAGGTGCGATCGCTTGCCGCATGGAACCTCTCCTGCCAGAAAGGGCCGATTATCTCCAGGGGTTTGTGCGCGCGCCTGTAGATCTATTACCGACAGAAACGCTGCTGATTGATCTCCGCCCTGCCCTTGACGAAATTTTGCAAGCCATGAAGCCGAAAGGTCGCTACAATGTGCGGCTGAGTCAGAAGCACGGAGTTGAAACCCACTTTAATCAAGAGCTCCAGGCAATTCCTAAGCTTTACGATTTGTTTTGGGAAACGGTTGAGCGGCAAAAGTTTTTCGGTGAACCCTACGGCTTTTTCATTAACCTTTGTCAAAGCCTCTTTGCTGCTGATATGGCAGAAATTGGTTTGGCAACCTGGCAGGGCAATCCCTTAGCTGCCATGCTGGTTGTCTATTGGGGCGATCGGGCAACTTATCTCTATGGTGGACGCAGCGCCCAACATCCGCAGGTCATGGCAGCCTATGCCCTCCATTGGGCAGCCATGCAACAAGCTAAAGCTCGCGGTTGCCAGATCTATGATTTCTATGGCTACAGCCAGCAGCCAGAGCATAATTATTTCAAGTTTTCTCAATTTAAGTGCCAGTTTGGCGGTACACCTGTGACGACGATCGGGGCACAGGATTACTTTTTCTACGATCGCTTAGCCGATACGTTGATTGGTGTATTGAATCGGGTGATGGTATGAATCCAATCATTTTTGACAAACTCCTACAAATTGCGCTGGTTGCAGCCGAATTAGTCATTGGTTTTTTGGTTTTTTGGCTGGGGCAGTTGGCTTACCAAAAGCTGTTTCGTCGACTGGATTTGAATGTGGAGTTGTTTGTGCGGGATAATCCAGCGGTGGCGATCGCGCTGGTGGGGTATTACTTGGGCATTGTGACAGCCCTTTCGGGCGTGTTGAGTCAGGTGGGTCCCACCTGGCAGGATCGGTTGCTTTATCTGGCAAGCGATGGAGCCGGGGTGATTGTACTAATGCTGGTGGGGGCATGGGTGGGCGATCGCTTCATTTTGCGTCGCTGTGACACCGCTCGCGAAATTCAAGCAGAACAAAACGTCGGAGCCGCTGCCGTCGAAGCAGGAGTCCACATCGCCAATGGACTGATTCTCAGCGCCGCACTCGCAGGTGAGAGTGGGGGTTGGCTGGTGGCGCTCAGTTGTTGGGTTCTGGGCATGGGCGTTTTGACCTTGGTCAGCTACCTGTACCCACGGGTGGCTCGCTACAATGTGTTTGGCGAAATCTGTAAGCGCAACAATCCTGCGGCAGGAGTCGCCATGGCGGGATTGTTGGTTGGCACAGGCAACGTGATTCGGGTGGCATTTGAGCCAGAATTCCAAAACTGGGGACAAAGCTTTACAGAATATGTCATTCTATTGGGCATCTGCCTGGCTGCTCTAGTAGCGATTCGCTGGATTGCCGATTTGGTATTGGTACCAGGGGTGAAAATCTCAGATGAGATCGTCCATCAGTCCATTCCCAATTTGGGAGCCGGACTCATTGAAGCCTTTGCTTATATCGCTGGGTCATTTCTGATTGCCTGGAGTCTTTAGAGAGACAGACAATAGCTAGACTCTAAAACGGACATTACAGCCGTTTCCACCTGCGTAAGTCAAGACTCATCTACTCATTCACCCATCTACTCATCCACCTGTAATCAGCTGATTCGTCTGAAAATTACTCTGAAGACATGAGGTTTGGATCGGCTCTGATAGGCACTTTTGAGTCCACAGTCCAAAATCTTTTGTCCAGCTCAAAGTCTATTGCCCACTTCCTTCACCTCATGAAAACCCTTGTTCTCTGGCTACTGCGCCTTTACAAAGCGCTGCTATCCCCTTTGCTGCCACCCGCTTGTCGATTCCAGCCAACTTGTTCTGTGTATGCGATCGAGGCGATCGAGCGTTTTGGGATCTGGCAAGGAGGATGGTTAGCCATTCGTCGCATCTCGCGCTGCCATCCGTTTCATCCCGGTGGATACGATCCCGTTCCGTCCGCTCGTGAACAGCCCTGTTGCCAAGCCACAGAAGACCATTGCCAGCTATCCAAAGAGAGCCTAACCCCAGAAAAGAAAACTTAGCAAGATATCAAAAATCTCATAGAAGCACCCGCTGACCTCTACAGGATTTTTTTCACAAATAAGGGCGGAACAAGGATCGGCGGTTGCGCCAACGATTGTTTCGCCCTATAAGAGGATTGATTGAGGAAAATTATTAGCAACTTGTCATCAAGATCACTCCAAACAGAGGCTAGTTGAGCTGTAGAAAAAACCAAACTAAAGATAAAACGCTTAGCTTTTTAAAGAACTCAACCAACAAAAGCCACTGATTGTTTGCTGTTTGACAAGCCGAACCGAACTCTGGTTGATTGACAAAACCCGAGAACTGAAAGCTGAAATTTCGACAAGGAAATCCGCTTAGCGATCGCACTAATGAAATACATCAGCACGATCGCTGCAAACTTTGTCAACCAATCCAGACTAAGCGTCGTAAGGAGCTTTGCCGCTGAACTTGAGTTTAGCTGGCTCTGGGTTTTCGCCAATGCTCCGAGCAATCGTACCTACTGCTACCCGACCTTCATTCACCTTTTCAGGGAATACGCCATCTTTGGGATGCAGGTACTCAACCTCGCCATTGGGATAAACCCGATAGATTTTGTAATCTGTGATCTTAAATTTGCGGAGCTGCCCACCGAGAGCAATTCCATATTCCTTACGAGCAAGGTACAGTAGGTTTTCCCCAGATCTCATCACCGCAGCACCACCTGTCGGCATCTCAAACACCTGTTCTTTGGGGCTAGTCCAGGTAATGGCATACTTCTCTTCAACATCGGCTTTGCTAAGCAAGCCGCCTGTGCTGCCACCAAAGATAGGGGGTTGTCCACTAAGCGTTTCTGACATGGATTTCTCTCTCAATCTTTTGGAGGAATCCTATCACTCCCCATGTACCCATTTCTCGACTTTTGAGGGAACTGTAACAGTTGTTAGCAATTGGCAACTAGATGTTAATTTAGGGCGCGGAATCAGTATCACAGATCCTGACTCGATGGTTTAAAGATCGGACGGTTTTGAGAAAAAAGTCAGACAAAATCCGGCTTTTCTCCTGCATTGCCCTCCCCCTGGACACATTCCCTTCACTTCCGCTTTTTACCAGAGGATACCTTTTCTTTCGGCACGACCGGGACCGTGAAATGAAACTGGCTACCCTGGTCTTTGCCACCCGAATCTGCCCAGATTTGTCCGCCTAGCCCATTGACAATTTGGCGACAAATGGCAAGCCCCAACCCAGTGCCGCCCGCGGTACGGCGAAGTGCCCCTTCTTCCTGGTAGAAGCGATCGAAAACGACTTCTAGCCGTTTGGGTTCAATCCCCCGTCCCGTATCCGCCACAGTGACCTCTAGCATTTGCCCACCATTACGTTCTGCCTTAATCGTCACTTCACCCTGAGATTCTGTGAACTTGCAGGCATTGTCCAGCAGTTTAGAGAGTACTTCTACCAGCCATTCGCCATCGGCAAAGATGAGAGGCAGTTCGGCAGGCAGTTGGGTGGTGATGCGAGGTAGAGTCTTTTCGGTGGGACGAGTGCGAATACTACTGAGCGCCAGTTCTACACATTCCTCTAAGGGGAGCGCTTCCAATCGCCACTCTACCCGTCCACTTTCTAGACGTGACAGGGTAAGGAAGTCCTGGATCAGTTTCCGCATCCGCTCGGCATCTTCCATGGCAGAACTGAGCATCACCTGGCGTAGTTCTGGAGGCATATCTGGTTCGCTGGAGAGACTCTCCAGACAGACCTGGATGGTGGATAGGGGGGTGCGCAACTCGTGCCCGGTGATGGCAATCAGGTTGCTGCGGGTTAGATCCAACGCTTCCAATTGTTGGTTCAGATCTTCCAGGTTAGCGTAGGCTTCTGCCTGGATCAGAGCAGTACCAATTTGGGTGGCGATCGCGTCTACCAATGCACGCTCATCTTCTGCCCATTCGTGGGGGACAGCACCACAATGATGCAGTTCAACAATGCCCAATAAACGTCCCTGATTGAGCACGGGGATCATCAACCAGGAGGTAATGCTCCAACGATTGGTCAGGTCTCGTAGCGCTTTTGCCTTGCGTGTATGAGCTGTGATGCGGGGATCGCTCTGCGTATCGTTGATAAAAACTCCGCCTTGTTTTTGCACCACTTCCTGAAAGAGGCAATTGTCCTGAAGCAACCAGGTTTGCCCCACTAGCGAAGGCAGGGCAGTAGCATAGGTTCCCAAAAACTCGTGTTGAATCAGAGCACTGGCATCGTTGGCTTTGCAGCGATATACCAAACAGCGACAGACACCCAAAGCCTGCCCTAATTCTTGCACTGCCACTTTGAAGATTTCTTCCGAGTTGAGCGATTTACGGATGGCAACCGTAATCGAGTTGACCAGGCGTTCTTTGCGTTCCTGAGCTGAGATCGAACGATAGGCTTTAAGCAGTTTGTACTGTCCGGCTTGCAGGTAGGTGACCAACCGTTCAGCAAAGGGAGCCGGATCGACGTTATAAAAGCTGGCTGCCCGATCGTGGGTCAAAAATTCTGATCGCGCCCGTTCGATCTTCTCTGCCAGTTCTGGTCGATAGGACAGAATGCGTTGCAATAAGAGATCGGCAGAGACACAAGCCGCTTGACGATCGAAGGTCCAGATGCCTTCAAATCGTCGGGATTGATCCATTGCCAGCAGTTCCGGTGGGGCTGCATCCACACCCTGCCGCTCTCGACAAATGAGACAGGTAGCATAGTGATGACCAATCACAATCAGATGCCACTCCTGGCTCAGCATATCCTCGGGGTCGAAGGCGATCGTCTCGTAGTGATCCGAGCGATGGGTAAACTCCGACTCTGGAGCTGCCAGAACATACACTTGATCCGTGTGTTGGGAAATTCGCAGATAGCGGTGGGCTTCTTGCCGATAAAATCGTTCTCGCTGAAAATTAGCAATCACCAAGGGTTGATCGGTTCCTGCCAGCACCTGATCCTCCATAGCATGGGAAAGCGCCGTCAAAGAGGACTTGAAGTAAAGCTGAGGTCGCACGGATAGACCGCCCGGTGTTTTGTCCAACAGGGCTTTCAACAAGTCTTCCAAAACGGAAGTGGAATTGCTCATCGAGGGTGTTTAGTCCAAGCTGGACGATGCAGGGGCACAGTGGCGATAAAAAACAGTAGCGAGAAAAAAGAGTGGCGAGAAAAAAGGCATCGCCGTCCGTCTTAGAATTTCCATTTATCCAGATTTTAGTAGGGATACCCAGCCGATTCGCGAAGATATCTCTCGTTTTTAGCCTACAAAATTAAGGATAGTTAGGAAAAGGCGATGTTCTTAAAACAAAGGTAAAAAATCAAATTTTGCCGATCGTGCTAGAACTCTTTTTAGGTGAAAGTTTTAGCGTAGAACAACTCTACTCAGCCAGCCAAGTTTTTTAGCAAGGTTACGATCGGCAAAAACGCAACAATCCTGACCTTTTGGCTCGAATTCGCCTAAATTGAAGGCGAATCCCTTGAGCTATGGTACTCCTAACTGGGAACAACGCCCGCCAGATTGCTTCTATCTCAATACTGGAATTGGAATTTAGACACCGATTTGAGACGAGAGACGGAGCGTCCGGCTCGTTAGCCAAGACTTTGCAGGCTAAAATGCCGATGAGTTGCTGTTGCTGAGTTCAGGGACAACCGTCTCTTGTCCATTCATTTCTGTCAATCCCCTTCGATTGCAAATTGGAGCATCCCCGTTGAAATTTCAGAAGACAAGGCGAACCCGATTCAGACCATTGCTCTGGCCAGGATGGGCAGCGATCGTCCATGCAGTGGGCACCATAGGCATCGTGGTCGGGATCGCAACCCCCAGTGGGGCAGCAGAACGGGTGATTTTGCGCGCAGGTCCATTTGAGCAAACAGTCAGTGTAGCAGATCTGGAACACTTTGCTGAAACCGGAGAAATTTCACCGTCTTTAAAGTTTTATACTCCTTTGTTGAAGCCAGAAGTCCGGCGTTTTTTGAACAAGCGCCTCCAGGTCGATGCCGAAGTCGGCGAGAAAGCACTGGGGCAAGTGCTGCAATCACCTTCTGGCAAGAAACTCTGGCAATCATTGCAGCGTGTGGCACCGGGATTAACGATCGAGCAATTGCAGGCAGGGCTATGGCTGGCAGCTCGCCAGTTTAATGGGTTGGATGCGATCGGGGTGTTGCGATCGATTCCTACCGAAACTGTCACTATCGATGTCACTGAAGCGATCGCGGCAGCCTCTCAGGTCAATGTCCCCTATCTCAAGACCCAGGCATTGGGTCCTGTGCTGGCGCAGGAATTAGAGGTAGACAGTCCTCCCTTTCAGGCAGCGTTTGATCCCACGGCTCCCGGTGCTCAAAGGGTGCAGCAGCAAACTTTGGTTTTGCAAGACTCACAGCGGCATCGCAGTTTGCCAGTTGATGTCTACTGGGCAGAAAAATCACAGGGTCCACTGGTGGTGATTTCACCAGGATTAGAGGCAAATCGTACAGTGTTGGCATACCTGGCACGGCACCTGGCATCTTATGGGTTCACAGTCGCGGCGATCGAACATCCCACCTTTGCCCAATATTCTTCCTTGCCGACCCAACCCGGACAGCTGTTGCCTGCCAGCGAGTTTCTTGATCGTCCTCAAGATGTTCGCTTTTTGCTCGATCAATTCGCCGAGCTAAACCGTCAACCGGGGGCGTTGCAAGGCAAATTGAACACGGAACAGGTGAGTGTCATTGGACACTCGTTAGGCGGGTATACGGCACTGGCGCTGGCAGGTGGAGCGTTGGATCTGGACGCACTGCGCCAATTTTGTCAGAAGCCTAATCTGTTGAAGCAGGCTCCGGCAGACTGGTTGCAATGTGCTGCCAAAGACCTACCAGGCAAACAGGTAAACTTGCGCGATCGCCGAGTGGTGCAGGCGATCGCCCTGAACCCGATGGTGGGCAGTCTGTTTGGCGAAAATGGTTTGCGTCAGGTTGCCATACCAACGTTGATCCTGGCAGCGACGGAAGACTCGCTGACGCCTGTGTTGAACCATCAGCTGCAACCTTTTAATCAATTGTCGTCGCACAAGTATTTGTTAACAGCGATCGGGGCAACCCATCTGAGTGTGGCTGATCCCAACAGTTCTAGTGGAGTAATGTCGATTGGAAATCTCACTCAGGAACGGCGAGGGAACGAGGTCGCAGCGCTGCGTCAGTTGCTCCAGGGAGTTACGCTGGCATGGGTTCAACAACAAACTCCCGCGGCTGAAACCTATCGTCCTTTCCTGTCTTCAGCCTATGCCCAGTCGTTTTCGACTCCCAATGTGGGACTGCGGTTGAACGATCGCCTGCCTTCCAGTCTGAATCTTTGGTTAGATGTTGCTGCTCGTCTTTAAAGGGTCAGGGATACATTGCGAATAACCACCCTGGCACGGACGAGCGCCAGTTTTGATCGAGTTCGATCGTCAGGCGAATGACGGCTTTGTGACGCACAATCTATTAACCTGGCATACAAGACCTGATATGAGTGCGTAGAGTGCTGTAAAGCCTAACGGCATGGCTACACTAACGCACCGAGATCAACTTGAATCATACGTTACGGTGTTGCCTAACACCTGTTACGCAATCAAGCTGTTATGGTCATACCAATTTGATTTGTGTTTGCGACAGATCTAGATCCCCCCTAGCCCCCGCGCTAATGCGCCGCTGCGCTAGAAAAAAGGGGGGAAACCCAAGCCAGTCTTGAAGTCCCCCTTTTTAAGGAGGATTTAGGGAGATCTCCTAAGTGTCATATTCTCAATTTAAATTGGTATCAGATCTGTATAAACCAAGGTTGCTGGGTGAATAACTAAGAAGATTTATTTTTAGGAAAAAATCTACCCAACGTTCAACCACGCGGTAAATCTTCTCTCAGAAATCTCCTAAGGTGTGGATGATCAAGATGGAGCAAAATCATGGATCACGATGAAAGCAGATCTCAACCGAATGTCTGGGACTACAAACCCTGGTGGTGTCAGCCCTGGTCAATTTTATTTACAGGAGTCTCGCTGACGGGGGGGAGTTGGTTCTTGTTCAACAATTGGCTACTGACGCTGATAGTGGGCACGCCTTTGACGTTCTGGATGGGGTTCTTTTTGCTGGTCTATCCTCGGCTTGTGCAGCAAAGTGGTTTACTCGATACGGTGGAGTCATCTCAAGAACCGTATGACGGTTGATTCGTACTCAAATCAGCGATTCTGCTATTTTTGGGAGACGTTGCGGCTCCTTCAGCCTCAGGATGACGTCGTCCAATATTCATTGAGCGATCGCACAATGTCATCGTGCTCAAATCAATAGTCTTCGCGATCGGCAATGTGGAGAAGAAAGCTTTACCAGTCTGCTTTAGCCAGGTTATTAGGCAGATTCACCATCTTCACGATTAGAATAAGTCTCATTCTTAATGAGTTCCAAAAACTGTAAAATCTGTCCAATTGACCGAATATGGTGAACCCTTTTGGCGCTTTGAGCCTGTTCAATATACGAACGATATTTTGGCGTTAAATGCTTGTGGCATAACCAAAGCACCTGGTAGCTCCTCAGCGAACTCTTCAGAATGGGACTCTTGTCTGGCCAGCCTTCTGGCAATTTAAAGTGACCTGTAACTAATCGTTTAGTGACTAGCCAGAAATGCACAGATAGCGGTAAATCGACAAAAACTAACGTATCTGCCTCATTTAGCCGAGCCCAAAGGGTCTCCATGCAACCGAATCCGTCAATAATCCATTGATCAGTGATCAAAATTTTCTCATGAGCGCGCTTGTAGTCTTCCTGAGAAGCTTCGATACCTTCTGATAGATATTGAAGCTTGTCCAAATTGTAAAGTGGTAATCCAGTAATTTCTGATAGCTTCTTGCTCAGAGTTGATTTACCACCTCCAGCATTACCAAACACTGCCACTTTTCTCATTGCGACTTTCCTCTTAGTGCAATTCAGTACGATCGCTCCTTTATTGTTCAGGGTGCATGACTGATAAGCAAACGTACCTCTCCGTTGGGTATCCTCATTAATATTTGTATTAAAACGATTGTATTAAAGCGATTGTGCATGTCCAATTACCGAAGACCTGGAATTATAAGTGGCACCTACTTTATTACCCAGCTCATACGCAACAACGGCACAACCATTTCTCTGCCATTGTGGGGGATTGTAAATGTACAACAGATAGGTAGGTGTGCGTACTCCGGTTGCTGAAATAATCGGGGATACTTTTTACGGTTTTGTTGATAAGTTTGTAACATCCATAACAAGATAGATTCCTGACTGAAGAACGATTTTTTGATACTTTCACGATTGCCGTTCCAAAGTTCTTCCTGCTTTAGCGATCGCAGCAATGTTCGTCGCAAGAGTCGTCTCATAATTAGCCAGAAAGAGTAATCCAGAAACACGACTGTCTCAGCTTGACTCCAAACGATGTCACGAACTGCACTGTAGTTGCCATCCACAACCCAGCAAGCGCCACTCAAAGCCTCGGTTACGCGATCCCGAAATACTTGAGACGGAGTGGTTGTCCAATTTGGCTCCCAGTGTATGGCGTCTAGCTCGATGTGAGGAATCTGCAATTGCTGAGCGATTTGTCGCGCTAAGGTTGTTTTCCCAGAGCCTGTACTTCCCACAACAGAAATCTTTTTACCGCAATGCTGGAAAATTTTTTGCATAGACCCAATTTCTAAATCTCAAGAATGCTGCTGCGCTCATTTGAGCCTAGTGAATCGCCTCACAGATAACCTCAAAGATTTAATTTTTGACACTACCAAGTTTGCAAAGAACCCTATCCCAGCCGATAGCTGAAAGCAATCTAATGGCTCAAATCAGTGGCGGCAGATAATTTCGGACTCAGCACCAGTAACTCTCAAACCTCTGTTGCATTTGAATTGTTAGCCCACTGGCTGTTGCGGATTCTTGCTGCTTCACATTAGGAATTAGAGACTTAACGATAAAATTCTGGAACTTAGGGCATCATCCGCTATACGTTAGCGTTTGTCTCTGCCAGCAATTGCTGTGCCCGATCGATGTTTTGCCTCACCGATCGTGCTGAAGCGTGCAAATCCGCCAATTCTGAATCAGAGAGCTGAATTTCCAACACCGTCTCCACACCTCGACAGCCCAACCGACAGGGCACCCCAACAAAAATATCTTTCAAGCCATATTGCCCCTGAAGATAAGCAGCCACAGGCAACAGGCGCACCTGATTAAACAAAATCGATTCCACCATCAGCGCAACTGAAGAAGCGGGGGCAAAGTAAGCGCTGCCCGTTTGCATCAGTTCCACAATCTCGGCACCGCCATTGCGGGTTCGCTCCACTAGTCGTTCGATCGTGGTGCGATCCATCAATTCCGTAATCGGGATGCCACTCACCGTGGTGTAGCGCGGTAAAGGCACCATCAAATCGCCATGTCCACCCATCACCGTTGCATTGATATCAGCGATCGAAACTCCCAACTCCATTGCCACAAAGGTTTGGAAGCGGGCAGAGTCCAACACGCCTGCCATGCCCATAACCTGATGAGCGGGCAATCCACTCACCTGCCATGCTAAATAAGTCATCACATCCAGCGGATTCGTCACCACAATCACTACCGCATGAGGTGAATGGGCGATCGCCTGGCGCATCACATCGGTAACAATTTTGGCATTGATCTTCAGCAGGTCATCGCGGCTCATACCCGGTTTGCGGGGCACCCCTGCCGTAATCACAATCACATCTGAGTTAATCGTATCCGCATAATTATTGGTGCCAAGAATCTGGCGATTGTGGCGCTCAACCCCGCGCGCTTCCAGCAAATCTAGCGCCAGACCTTGCGGTCGCCCCGCAATCACATCCAGCAACACCACATCGGCAATATTTTTTTCTGCCAATCGCTGCGCCAGTGTACTGCCCACATTGCCCGAACCAATTACAGCAACACGGGAAGATGGACAAGAGGGAAGCTTAGAAGGGGAAAGCATACGCCACTCTACACTTAATGATTCGCTGCTCGCGAATTGGCAGTTTGCTTTGGGCGATCGCGGTCAGCCATACGCCCAAAGCAAATTCCGAACAACGGTCTACTCAAACGGTTCCAATTGATCAATCCGGAGCCAGATATTGGGAGTGGGCACATGACCAAACTTCACGAATGCGTAATCGCCTCGCAAATCGACCACTTCGCCTTTGGTCTCAAACAGATAGGACGGGAAGCGATCGTCACTGGCTTTGGCTTCCAGGCTATTTTCCAGCTTTGCCCGCACTGCCTTTACAATATCGCCTCGTTTGACTGCCATAGGTTGCTCCCAACTCCTCACGGTTAAAGTCTCTATCCTGCATTGTAAGACGGGCCAGGGGAGTCAGGGTGAAGTATGAGATAAAGATTATTCGACAGTTGTGATAGAAACCGTGCTGTAACCAGTGCAGTCCACATGGCACTCAGTAACAAGGTGCTCAAGCTCCTTACCCTTACCTATATATCAATGTCAATGGTTATATCAATGTCAATGGTGGTCATTTTCGCTTTTCTGGGACATGGTCAGGTTTCACGCTCATCCAATATCGCCAATCCAAAAATCCAAAATGGCATCACTAGCGCTGACACTGGGGACAAAAGTGGGCAGAACGCCCCGCCAGCTTTAGCCGTTGGATGATAGCGCTGCAAACAGCGCAGGCTTCGCCGTCACGCCCATAGACCAGTGCTGCGCCACTGTAGTTGCCATTTACCCCACGCACATTCAAAAAAGTGCTGAATGTGGTGCCGCCAACCTCAATACTGGTTTGCAACACCTGAATCAGCGACGATCTCAACTGCTCAATTTGCTTGCGGGTGAGATGGGCGCACAAAGTTTCTGGTCTAATGTGGCTGAGAAATAGGGCTTCATCCGCGTAAATATTTCCTACCCCTGCCACGAGAGCTTGATCGAGTAATGCATTCTTAATGGGACGTTGCCGATCGCGCAACTGCTGAACCAAATACGACACTGAAAAAGCATCCGAAAAGGGTTCTGGACCCATGGTTTGCAAGCCTGTGATGATGCTTTCAGGCGATCGATCAGGAGGCACCCACCACATCCGCCCAAAGGTGCGTTGATCCACGTACCGCAATTCCCAATTACCTGGAAAAAACAGGCGCACGCGCGTATGTTTGGTCAAGGCAGTGGTGCGATCGAGCCATCGCAACTGTCCTGTCATGCGTAAATGTACCCCCAACCAGCCCGCGAAGTCTACGTGACTTGGATTTGGGATAGTGCTCTGCACCGCTTTGCTAGAGGATTTTGGATTGTGGCTTTTGACAGTTTCCAACACTGAGGTTTTCCCGGCTTCTCGCGCCTGACTCCTGACTCCTGACTCCTGACTCAACTCCGCCAACAAGTACTTCCCTCGCCGATGCCAGGTCAAAATCTGAGTGTTTTGCAAGCTAGCAAGAAACTCTGCAGGCAAAGCCGGGTAGGCGATCGTCCGGTCTAGCAAGACCTCTCCCCCTAAGCAGGGTTGATGTAGGGTCAATTGCTCCAGACCCCGTCTCACAGTTTCAACTTCTGGCAGTTCAGGCACGGAATTGAGGTAAAAAAATTGGGTAAGCTACAGAGATCAAATCATCTGTACTTACCCTGATCTTACGTTAGCGAAGATAAGCTTCTTCGCTTGGTTGAGCCGAAAAGAATTCATGAACTGAAAAAGCAAAGAGATTGAGAAAACAGGGTTTTCAATCTCTTTTGCTTAACAAATACTTTTACTTCTTCTTGGCAGCCGGAGGTGCAACTTCGACGAGTTCACTCTCGGCAAAATTATTTGTATTGACTCCAGAAGCGTTGCCACTGAAGCCGTTGTAGTTAACCTGATCAAACCGGACAATCACTGGATATTTAATGCCACTCTGGTCAATAGAGGCAACAGTGCCGATGTCTTGAAACCAGAAGGATTCTTTACGAAGGATACGGACTTTAGAGCCACGCTGAATCATGAGTGTCTTTCCCTTTTGTTATCAATCTTCAACTCATACAGCTAATTGCTTTTCACTCTACTACGGACGGTTACCGCATAAATCAGAGTACCCTGGAGTCGCAACAATCTGAAATATCGGGTAATCAAAGAATTATTGAGTGTTCGATTTGTCACCGTGGTTAAAAATCTGTAGAACTTGTTGACAGAAGTGTTTTAACTGATGGCTGACTTCCGGGGTTGGTTGAGTGGCGCCCTCAAAGTTCCAATCGCCGATCGTCGATAACCACCACTGTTTGCCCTGATGGTCGAATCCGGCAACCTCCATACCAACTGCTCGATGGGCGTTGGATAAAGTATCTCGGTGGAATCGGATCAAAATCAGAATACAGCGGCTCTGAAAAAGTCTGCTCCTGCCAGGAAAGTTGAAGCTAATGTCGATCGAGTTGGGATCGACTAGCTCACGGGTATCGGGATCATTTGCCCATGGCTTCAGATCCACTCTGGCATCCGGAAAGTCTGCCTTGAAGAGGTTCACCACAGTGGCAATTTTGCTGGCAAGTTCAAGGTTGGTAGCTTGCTCGGCAGCATTCACGCGCAACACTCCTCTCTATGATTCTCACTTTACAAAAAACAACTTTTTGGCAGCAATCTACTGATTAATTGTGACAAAAAAGCAAGAATTGTAAAGGATACGATGATACCGAGCCAAAAATCTTCTAGGTTTTTTCGTAATTTTCGTAGGCAGCAACAATTCGCTGTACCAGAGCATGGCGGACAACATCGGCTTTTGACAGTTGGCAGAAAGCGATGCCCTCCAACGATCTCAGCACTTTTTGCGCCATTGCCAGTCCAGAAGATTGATGATCGGGCAGGTCAGTTTGGGTCAAATCGCCCGTAACTACCATGCGCGAGCGAAACCCCAAGCGCGTCAGAATCATTTTCATCTGGGCAGGAGTCGTATTTTGAGCTTCGTCCAAAATGATAAATGCATGACTGAGGGTGCGTCCACGCATGTAGGCGATCGGTGCCACCTCAATAATGCCGCGCTCCATCAAGCCGGCAATTTTTTCCGGTTCAATGAATTCGTAAAGCGCATCATAGAGCGGTCTTAGGTAGGGATTGACCTTTTGCTGCAAATCTCCAGGCAAAAACCCTAGCCTTTCCCCTGCTTCTACGGCAGGACGGGTCAAAATTAATCGTTCATACTGGTTCGCTAAAAGTGCCTGAACTGCTAAGACTGCGGCTAAAAAAGTCTTGCCGGTGCCAGCGGGTCCAATGCAGAAGGTGAGATCGTGGGTACGAACGGCTTGCACATATTGTCGTTGCCGTAATGTTTTGGCGCGCACTTCCTCTCCGCGCCGGGTTCGCGCTAGGAGGTCTTCGTGTAGATCCTTGAGTTCGTCCTGCTGTTGTGTATCGATCGCATGACGACTTGCCAGAATATCGACCCCTGAAATACTCTTGCCTCGCCCCCAAAGATCTTCCAGCGATCGCACGAGTTGCTCACACAGGGCAATTTGCTGCATTGTGCCAGAAACCAGAAGCTCTTGCCCTCTCAAGACCAAATGGGCACCAGTCTGCTGCCCCAGTGTTTTGAGATTCTCTTCTTGGTAACCTGCCAGCGCAATAGCACTCTCTACACCTGGCAATTGAATGGTCAGTGCTTCAGGCATGTATGAATGGAGAAACGGCTCATTAGCTTTATTCTAACGAGGGCGAGGCTTAGGAGCTGATTTATTGGGTAAAGCACGGCGAGAGGGAGGACGATCGGCAGAAGTTTCTCGCTCGCCTCCATCCTCACGCCCTTGCGTATGGCTACCATAAATATCTAGATGAGCAGAATAGCCAGCAGCTTGAGCCACCGCTTCTAAAACTGCTCGAATTGCTTGAATATTGCGCCCTCCTCGACCAAATACCCGACCTTTATCTGAACCCTCAAAAGCGATCCGCACCCAGACCCGCAGTCGTCCTGGAGAGATCTCGCAGTCCACTTTGAGTGATTCTGGCAGTTCTAAAAAAGGTTCGACCAGAAAACGTATCAGTCCAACGTAATCTGGTGATTCAGGAAATTTCGAAGCGGTAGAAGGAACGGATAATTCAGGCACGGACCCGTTGTTGTAGGATATTTGCTTTCTCTAGAATACGACGCACGGTGTCCGTTGGCTGTGCTCCTTGCTCGAGTCTGCGGTTAATTGCCTCAGCTTCTAACCGAACTTCATCCGTTCTGGGATTGTAGAAACCTAGCTCTTCGAGAGGACGACCATCCCGACGATCGCGACTATTCATCGCTACAATGCGGTAGCTTGCCTCGCGCTTTTTGCCGTATCGCTTTAATCGCAATTTGATCATGCCTGGGAAATATGCTCCTGTGAATTAAAAAACAGATCGACTCCGCTATCAGATGACTTTGCCCAAATTCCTGGGACTAGGACTATCGATTATACCATGCAAGCCAGAGATTCCGCCCCCAATGCTGGCAGGAATGAAACCGGATTCGGTGTTGCCAAAGCCCCCCATACTGAAATAATGAAGCTTGGATTCTTTTTCGTGGGATAGCTCGTGCAGAGCCTCTGAACGTCAACATGAAGCTGCGATCGTTTTTCTATCTTTTGGGAACGTTTGTTCTGGCAATGGTGATGGTGGGAGCCGTTGGTTTCTTTTGGCTGACCGCCCAAAACCCGTTGAACCTGTTGCGGGGTGCGAAGTCTACTAGCCCTGCGGCGGCAATGTTTGTCTCCAAGCAAGCGCCTTTGATGGTGTCGCTGTTGGTTAGTCCCGACCGTTTGCAGGCTTTTCGGCAGCTTGCCGCACCACCCGCCCAACGCAGGCAAGCGAGAGCTGAATTGGAGCAATTTAAGCAAACTTTGCTGGCAAATACAGGATTAGACTATCAACGCGATATTCAGCCCTGGTTAGGGGAAGAAATTACTCTGGCGCTGACCACCCTGGATATTGATCGCGATGAAAAAAATGGGCGACAACCGGGCTATCTAGTGGCTTTTGCCAGTCAAGATGTCGAACGATCGCGTGAGTTTCTGCAACTGTTTTGGCAAAAACGAGCACTTACTGGCAGCGATCTGGTGTTTGAGCAATACAAGGGCGTTAAGCTCATTTATACCGATAAGCTGGAGTTGCCTTCAAAAGCGGCTTCCCGCTTAAACAAAGCCAACCGCCAACCGCTGAATCCTCCGATTTCTGTCTCTTCACTTGCCACGGCGGCAGTCGGCGATCGCTTTATTCTGTTTGCCAATCATCCCAGAGTTCTGCGAGAAGCGATTAACAACGTCCAGGCAGAAGACTTAAATTTGAATCATTCTCGTCTCTATCAGCGCACGCTACAAAGCCTGAGTCAGAGAAGCATTGGGGTGACTTTCGTAAATTTGCCGAAGCTGGCAGATTGGTTAGGCAAACCGGCCGTTCTTTCGGTGACGAAGCAACCTGTTGGCGACACAACGGCTCCGACTTACGAAAGTCTCGCCGTGTCCTTAGGAATTACGCCTCAGGGCTTATTGGCTGAAACCGCTTTTCTAACTGCGTTGGGGCAGTCAGAGAGTGCGGTGATTCCGCCCCTGACGCAGCCCGTCGAAGCGTTGCAATATTTACCCAGCACAAGTCCATTTTCGGCTTCGGGTAAAAACTTGGACCAACTCTGGAAGGGTTTGACAGCGAGTTTGTCTGGCTATGATGTGGTGTCGCAACTGGTGAACCAATCGCTAGCCACTCTTCAGGCGGATTGGGGCATTCAGTTGACAGAAGATGTTTTTCACTGGGTGAAAGGGGAGTATGCACTCGGGGTATTGCCAGTGGCAGTTGCAAACAAGGCAGATGGCACTGTTCGAGGGTTAGCAAATGACAGTGATTGGATCTTTGTAGCTGAGAGATCGAACTCCGCTGGTTCTCGTCAAGGCATTGAGCGTCTGGATGAGATTGCCCGCAAACAAGGACTTAGCATTGGTTCGGTGCAGTTGGGTGACCAGGCGGTTTCTATCTGGACTCGGCTTTCAACTGCGTCCAGTCCAACGCCTAAAGGCAAACCGGCAGCAGTGACCTTGCAGGCAGAGATTCGCGGGGTTCATGCGTCGGTGGGCAAATACGAAATTTTCACATCCTCTGTCGAAGCGATGGATCAGGCACTCAGCGCACCGCAAGCGTCGCTGGTGAAAAATCCGCAGTTTAACCAAGCGCGGGGCGCTTTACTCCAGCCCAACAACGGCTACCTCTATCTGGATTGGTTGAGCAGTCAGCCGTTGTTAGAACAGCGCTTGCCTCTGCTGAAAGTGGTGGAGTTGGCGGGCAAGCCGCTGTTAAGCCATATGCGATCGCTGACACTCACCAGTTATGGCAGTCAGGCTGGGGTGCAGCGGGGTGGGATGTTTATCAACTTGAAGTGAGGGGAAAGGGGTAGATGGGTAGAGGAGTGAGGAAAAGTAAAGAGATGAAATGAGCGGGCTGCTTTTTCTTCATCTCCTTTCTTTTTCTAATGCATTACCCCTCTTTCACTGTTCAGATGGCTCTGCTGTTAGTTTCTGAAGTGCTCTCGTGGCTGCTTGGGCAACCTGAGGATGGCTATCTTTTGCCAGATATTTCACTGCAGAAATGCTTTTGGGACTGGGTAAGTTGCCGAGTGCTTCCGCCAGCCGTTGCCGAATCAGCCAATCTTCGGACTGGGCAAAGCGTAAGATATGGTCGATCGCGTCCAAGTCTTTGATTTCGCCCAGGGCGGCGATGGCTGCCTGCTGTAGAATGACTTCTTGGCTATCCAACGCCTCAATCAACAAATTGTGAGCGCGAGGATCTTTCAAATTGCCGAGAGAAACGGCAGCACTAAACCGCACCAGCCAATCCGTGTCCTCATAAAAGGCGCGGACGAGTGGCTCAAAGGCTCTGGGGTCCTCCAGATAGCCTAGGGCACCGGCAGCATCTGCCCGGATGCCATAGTCGGCTTCTGTCTCTAGGAGCTGGACTAAAAGGGGGTAGGACTCATTGGTTTGCTTGATTCCCAAAGCAAACACAGCCATCGAGCGAATTTGTAAACTCTGATCATTCAGCACTTTCTTAATGAGTGGAAATGCTTGCTCAGCAGGCACATTACGCAACGACGCCAATGCCACCATGCGATCGCGGGTGCTTTCGCTCTCAAGCTGAACTGAAATTTGTTCCAGACTAATTGAATTCACGTTACAAAACTTTACTTAGGATGTTTAGATTATAGCGATTCTAGCGGCGACAAAAACTGAGGACTCGCAGCAGCGTCAAGATACAGCAATTTTCGGAGCAGTAAGCCATAGTTTGGTGGAGGAGTATATGAGTTGGATGGGTCTGAGTGTGGTCATGCAATGAAAACGGCTGTAAATTGCCAGGATGAACAGAAATAGGGCAATGAGTTGCCTGATCGAGACTGCCATACTCATCGTAGTAAGGAGTATGGGTGGCGCTAGAACAAGTTAGTAAAGTGCAGAGGGAGAACAGGGAACCTTCGAGTTGCTGACACCTTATCCCGATGCCCGATGAGTCAAGGGATGGCTTGGTGCTGATATCGGGCTTGCAATTTAATTTTCTGAGCTACCAGTTTGTGTGCGAGCCTGTTTCCGTTCCCGCAGCTTCAGCAGAATTTCGGCGTGAACTTCACGGGTAATGGGGTAGAAGTATGCCAGTACTAAACCCAAAATGAGTGCGATCGTCGGCAATGGACCGATCGCTACCCGAATAGCGGTCAATGCTGATTCAGGTTGTTGGGGTAAAGGTTGACAGGGGATTCGCTCCTTGAATCCGGCAACCGCCAGCCCTTGCCCTAGCAAAAACAGTCCCACTGCCAATCCCATCTTTTGCAACAACACCATAAAAGCGTAGAAAACGCCTTCTCGTCGTTGCCCCGTGGTCAATTCATCTAACTCAATGACATCCGGTACCATGGACCATGGAATTAGATAAGCCGTAGAGACCCCTACGCCTGCCATGACAGCCAGAACATACATCAGTCCGACCTGACCTGGTTGCAGGAAAAAGAGTCCTGCCTGGGCAATAATCCAAACACCCATGCCCATAAAGTAAACCGCTTTTTTGCCTACTCGCTCACAAACCCAGTTCCAGACATACAGCATGAGCAGCGCCGTGCCCTGGACTGCCAGTGTCACCTGAATAAAAGCCCCTTCCCCCAATTTCATCCAGTTGATGACAAAATAGGGAATGATCGATGCCGTAATTTGTACGGCTAACCAGGAACAAAAGTAGATGCCGATAACGTACACAAAGGGACGGTTAGAAAAAGCGATCTTTAACTGTTCCGAAAAAGATAAAGTGTCCGAGGGATCGGTATTGTCTAATCGGCGTTGTTCTGATGCCATGACGCGACGACGTATTCCGTACACGCACCAATAGAGCGGCAGAACCGACACGATCGCACAGACTGCTCCCAGTACTAGATATTGCAACGAATTAGAATTGCAGCTTCCGGCAGTTTGTTGGGCGGTATCGGACTTGATCACCGCAAAAATGACCTGGGCGATGATCAACGAGAGAATGCTGCCACCAATCGAGAAGGTGAAGCGAAAACTGTTGAGGCTGGTGCGTTCGTTGTAATCTTGGGTTAATTCTGGGGTGAGGGCCGTATAAGGCAGATTGACTGCTGTATAGGCGGTATTGAAAAAGATTGAGATCGCGACGTAATACCAGAACAATCCCCACTGATTTACATTGGGATTATCGCTGAAATGGGGAACCACCCATTGCAAAAAGAAAAATATGCCAAAGGGAATCGCGCCCCACAACATCCAAGGCAGGCGGCGTCCCCAACGGCTTTCAGTGCGATCACTCAACATGCCGACGATCGGGTCGTTCACCGCATCCCAGATTTTGCTAATCATCAGAATACTTCCTGCCAAGCCTGGGTTGAGTCCTGCCACATTGGTAAAGAAAAATAGCAGGAAAAACGCCAGAATATTGGCAGTAATTGCAGCTCCGAGATCTCCCGCCCCATAAGCCAGCTTCGTTGTAAAGCTGAGTTTCTGAGATTCTGGTTGAGGGGCATGGTCAGGAGAAGAAGGATTGTTCATGGTGATCCGTATGAAACGCAGCGAACGGTTGTATGATTCTCTTCAAATTGCCTCATACAAAGGACTTTTGCTTGTGACAGATTTGTAATTCTACTCCGCCATCTTTCGTTTCTTCCCCCTCTCACCTATTTCTTTATCACTAGACCATGTCCGATCTTTACGTTTCCTGGTCAGACTACCATCAGAAAATTGAACAACTTGCCGTCCAAGTCTATCAATCGCAATGGAATTTCAACCAAATTATTTGCCTGGCAAAAGGGGGACTGCGTGTCGGGGATATTCTGGCGCGGATTTATGATTTGCCCCTGGCGATTTTGGCGACTTCTTCTTACGGGGGAATTAATAATCAGGTACGGGGTTCTATCACTTTTGCACAAGACTTGACTATGACCACGGCAAATTTGGGGAGTCGTGTGTTGTTAGTTGATGATTTGGTCGATTCGGGGATAACGCTCAAACGCACGTTGGTCTGGCTCGATCGCAAGTACGGGTTTTATATTGACGAAGTTCGCACTGCGGTTTTGTGGTACAAGGCGTGTTCTGTGATTCAGCCGGATTATTACGTGGACTTTTTACCAGATAATCCTTGGATTCATCAGCCATTTGAACCTTATGAAAAGACGAATCCAATGGAGTTAGCGGCGACTCATGCCAAGCAGATGAAAACATTTGAGGACTAAGTAGCTGGACTAAATTAAATTGAAGATGCTTTTGGGGGTGGAGGGGGTTAAAATCCCCCGCCTGGGAGCGCAGCCCCCAAACCTCCTTCTTCTAATTAATTAGGGCTACCTACATTAGAGGGGGCTTGACTTCGGACTTCTCACTTTAGGCTTGAATTCGCTGTTGCAGGACTTGCATTCAGTGATTTAACAAATGAGACGCCCTCTCAGGAAGTCGTTGTCCAGAGTTTGTAGTACAAGTCCAAGGGGTGTCGATTTGAGCAAGCCAATATTGTAATGCTTTGTTAAGAAAAGTCCGTAGATTTGCGGTATTTATTCAGCCAAAGTCTATTAATCAGGCATCTCTCAGTAAATGTATTGATATACTGAGGAGATATCCGCTAAAGACTAGTTTTCTATTCGATAAAAAAAATAATGTCTTGGGTTTGCTCTGGATAAGTATCCAGAGCGGGTTAAAAAGGCTCTTCTGCCCTTGTTCTGTTTGGTCTGTTAATCCTGTGTGTCTCCCGTTTGTATAGGCATGGCTAGTATGAGGTCGTAGCTGATATTCCCTGTAGATTCGTTCTTTTCGAGATCGACAATGCAAAATAATAGCGGTGACTTTAAAGCTCCAACTACCTCTTCCAGTTTCAAGCGTCTGGGTGGCTATTTAGTGGAGGCAGGTCTTTTGACACCAGCCCAGGTTGATGTCGCTTTGAACGATCAAAAGATGATGGATGGGATGCGGTTTGGCGAAATCTTGAATGCTCGTGGTTGGGTAAAGCAACAAACCATCGAGTATTTTATGCGGAAAATTATTGAGCCAGAGCGTCGTTCAGTGGAGCGATCTCAGACGCCACGCTCAACGCCTGAACAGGATCTGTTTCGCCAGTCGGGGCACTCACAAACAGCAGCGCGCTTATCGATGACGAGTTCTGAAGGGTCGAAAAATCAGTCGCCCAGCAATGACCGGAAGTCGTTGCCTTCTGTGAGTGGATCGGACGAAGATGTGAGCTGGGTGGGATGAAGGGCGCTTGGGCATCGCTGTTAGCTCAGGTGTTGCCAAAGAGCCACAGCCAGAGTGGTAGCGTTGCCAATAACCCTAGGGAGCCGATCGCTAAGGTTGTGACTGCTAAATCGCGATCGAGGTCGTAGACTTCTGCTAGAACCAGCGTGGCAAAGGCAGGTGGCATCGCCATTTGAAGCACAATGACCAGATGGGGCGCACCTTTGACTCCTAGCAAAAGGAGTCCCAGTCCCAGTAGTAGTGGCACTCCAATCATCTTGATGCTGAGGCTAATGACTGAGGGACGCAAATTGCTCCAAGATGTCAGTTGGCTTAATCTCATGCCAATCAAAACTAAAGAAAGGGCAATCGTGCTCCAGGCAAACCCCTGCAACCCCTGTTCTAGAGGGACAGGCAAAGGCAAATTTCGATAAAGCAACCCGATCGCAAAGCTCCACAATGCAGGATTTTTAAGAATTGCCTGCACTAATCGCCATCGACTTTGCTCTCCTGCACCAAATTGTGCTGCCAGCAAGACTCCCAGCCCATACGCACCTAAGGCGCTACCCAGCAAATCATAGAATAACGCCCAGGCAAAATATTTTTGTCCCACCAATGCCAGTGTTACGGGATAGCCCAAATAGCCCGTATTGCCCACCATCGCGGATAGTAAGAAACTGCCTTGTCGGGGTTTGGCTTGAAGTGCAGATGAGCCAGGTAGTGATGGGAGATGGTTCAAGTAAAGCCATGCCAGCCCTGCCCCTAATAAAATAGCTACCCAGGCGGTCACTGGGGCAATCCAGATAGCGCCTGACAGGTCAGCCCGTCGCAAAAAAGCAATGATCCCGATCGGAACCCCGAGCCAAAAAAGAAACTGACCCAGGTAGAGAGGTGCGGTTTTGGGGAGCAAAAAACCGCATAGCCAACCGAACCCAGCCCAACCGATCAGGGGAAGATAAAGTTGGATGAGGTTGGTATGCAAACTGGACATTCGCATCATGGCAGAGAGGCACTGACTTGGCTTAGTTTAAACTTTGTAATATATTACTTTTCACTCGGTGGAATCGCGTGTAAGGTTTGCAGTTGTAACAGTAGGATGGTGATAGCAATCCAATTTGGATTGAGAGAAAGATCCTTCGCCAGAAATTTCTCTGCCCCAACCGTCCTATCTCATTCGTAATTTAGGGCTGTTTCCTGTAGCGCTTGTTGAGGTTTAGGAGTGAGTCTTGGATAACGCGAGTCTGCCCGAACAACCGTCCCAAAAATCTGTTGAAAAAAAACAAGGCGACAAGCAGTCTAATGAAGCTTCTCAGCCCAAGGCTCCTCAAGAGGTTCCTCATTTAGAGGGTCATAGGCAACCTTCTGCCCAAGGGGTTTCTCAATCGGAGGGGGCTAAACAAAAGAACTCCAAGCTCGATAAAACTGTTGCTCCACAACCGACTGTTGCTCCGAAACCCATCAAAGCGCCCATATTATTCACAGGGGAAATTCCAGTGGCGGTGCGAGAATCGGTGGAAACCCCTTCGCGGTTTCCGCCCAAGCGCATAATGCTGTTGCTGGGGTTACTAGGGGTAGGGGCGATCGCGCTCCTTTTGGGTGGATGGGTGGCGCTGCAACTCAGACAAGCCCAATCTCAAGTTACCAACCCGACAACTAGTCCTACAACGGGCACTCCTATGCCCCAATCGACTGCCACGACAGCGCCGGATGGGACATTGCTGGGACATTATCCCTACAACGTGGCGCCGCTGTCTGAACTACAAGCCATTGTTCCGGATGGCAGTATCAAACTACGTAAAGCGGCTGCCAACGCTTATATGACTATGTCAGCCGCAGCGCGTGCGGATGGGGTGAATCTGACCCCAATTTCGGGTTTTCGGACTTTGGAAGACCAACAGTCGCTCTTTTTTGATGTCAAGGCTGAGCGAGGGCAGGTGGCAACCAAGCGGGCAGAGGTCAGTGCTCCGCCAGGATACAGCGAACATCACACGGGCTATGCGATCGATGTCGGCGATGGCAGTGTTCCGGCGACAAACCTGAGCCAGACGTTTGAAAAAACGGCTGCCTTTAAGTGGCTCCAGGCAAATGCAGCCCATTACAATTTTGAGATTTCCTTTACCAAAGGTAATAAGCAAGGGGTGAGCTACGAACCCTGGCACTGGCGATTTGTGGGCGATCGCGATAGTCTAGAAACCTTTTATAAGGCACGGGGCAAATAATACACAATCAACCCCTTACCTTACGGCAGCCAGCGGGGATGCAGACCCGATAGGGGAAGCAACTCTGGCTGGATACTAGCCCCCTTCCCTTCTAGAGAAACCAGGGGGAGGAGCCACAAGCGACTGCTGGCAATTTCTTTGCCAGTGCTGTCTTGTAAAGGTTTGTGAGTGTCTTGAGAATTGGTCACCGTTTGATCAAATAAAATTGCCAAACCATCGGGTGCCAAACTGACCTGAATATCTCGCTGACTAGGCAGTTTTAAGAGTGGAATTAGTTTGCTTGTTTTTAACTGAATGACGCCTAAGTAGGGTTCTTCTCGGTAAGTGTCGCCGGGGATCAAAGTGGTGAGCAGACAATAAAGCAGTTGTTTCGTGGGATCAAATTGGGCACTCAGAATTGATCCCGTCGTTCGGAGCAATTCCTTTTGCAGCCCCTGGTTATTCACCAAAAACAGCGATCGCGTATAGTCCGTATTGAATTTGACCATCGCAGCTGTTGAACCGTCTCGCGAGAAGGTTAAGACCATGCCAAACTTGGGCAAAAAATCTAGGGGTTCGGCATTAGGTTGAAGCGGCAAAATTGCCAAGCCTTGCCCTTGCGAAATCGCCAATGAGTTGCTGTCAGGGGTAATTAAGAAATCGCCGCCGGGTTGCCCTTCTAGGGGTTGAGGGGCGACTCCGGCTTTCAGTATCCAGGGACCAAAGTCGGCGGGGTCTTTCCGGTTGACCCTCTGCACCACGATCGTTTGCCCGTCAGGGGAAAGGTCAAATTTCAAATTTTGGTATCCTTTACTATCGAGCACCAACTCTACTCTGCCCGGTTCGACGGGTTTCGGGGCTTGCGAGTGGGGGGGCCAGCCAACAGGTAAGGGTTGCGCATCAGCGGCATCAGGTGGATATACGGCAATTCCAGTTGTGACCATATACAACTTTTGCTCAAGTAACCCTTGCGCTTGGGTCTGGCGTTCCGTAGCGGCAAATAAGACGCGATCGCTCAGCGGGTAAGGCTTAAAGTCCAGTACAACCAGGTTCTTCGGGGTCAGAATCTGCTTTTTCTGCTGAGACAGGTTATACAGCACCAATCGTCCTTCTTCTTCCCCGGTGACACCAATGTAAACAAAGGCACGATCGCGGCTTTGAAACCGCCCTGTGTAGGGTTGGATAGTGGCACGCCCGTCACCCGATTTGAGAAAACGATCCTGTGCACCTTGCAGTTGCAATTGGTAGAGGGTGCCGTAAGGGGCAGGAACCGCCAATGTATAAGCCATTCGCCGTCCTGCCCAACTGATTTTGCCCGGTAGGGGGGGCGTGATGCGCAGATTATTTTCGACACTGGCATGATCCATCGGACGGCTAAAGTTGAGTAGAAAAGCCGTATCCTCTGCCCCAATCTGCCGATCCTGCCAATTAAAGCTGCGTACGCGGGGAGCCGAATGGCTGCCACTGATCAGCACCCCTGCAATCATTAAACTCAGGATCAGCATTAACCCGATCGCAATGCGGTCTAGAGGCTGGAAAAATGGACGATTAAGAGGAGAATTTGACCGCTGCATGAAGGCTTGTCAGGTAAATGAAGCAAAAGCAGAATGAACGCCTTTGCTGCCCACCCTACTACAAAATCTGCAATCTAAAATTTACAATCTAAACTCTCCGTCTTCAACGTTTTGTTCCTCAGTCCTCAGGCTGATTTTTCGCGTGTAAAAACTGCTCAATATCTGCGATCGCCTGCTCAAACAGAGCTGTGTCGAATTCCGCCTCAACATCCACGCCTGAACTTTTGCTCGCTCCGGGCAACTTATCGCGATCGCGGCTAGGTCCGTGAGTTGCCCTTCGAGCCGTCGATCGCCCAGTTTGTTCTCTCTGAGACTCGTGCGGTTCCAAGGTTATTTGCAGTTGATCCAAAGATTCCATAAAGGCTCTGGCTGCAGCGTGACGTTCTTGCTGACGACTTTGATCCATATTTCGACTCCAGACTAAAAAGATCAACAATCTGCTATCTGCCGATTTCGTACGATCGCACCCTGATGGCTCGAAACTGGCAAAATGATTCGATGACAAGCCTTAGACAGATTGTTAATATTTCTCAAGCACTCTCGATCCCACCCTGCTAAAGGCTCTTTATTTTCTACGAGATAGGTCCTTTTTGGCAAAAGGGGGGTTCTCGCTCCTCACCACCGTCTAATCATGAAAGCGATCTAGAAACAAATGTTTGAACATTTCGAAAAGGTCAGCATAACGAATTTTGTTCGAAAATAAGGGTTCCTCTCTATGCATAACTTGCCCAGATTGGTAACCAATCTTGTAACCTCAGCAGGAGACAAAATATGAAATCGGCACCCTGTCCAAAGCGTTATGAGAGAATGAACCCCTTTGTTTTGAGATCGCACCTTTTCTGCTGTGTGCGGATAGTCGAGAATAGATAAAGATAAGAAACCGGGAGGCACGAGTGACTGAGGCATTTGATTACGACCTGATCATCATTGGTGCTGGAGTGGGTGGTCATGCTGCTGCCCTTCATGCAGTCAGTAGTGGCTTGAAAACTGCCATTGTAGAAGCCGGAGAGATGGGGGGCACCTGTGTGAATCGAGGGTGTATCCCTTCCAAGGCACTGCTCGCAGCAGCGGGGCGGGTGCGGGAATTGCGCAATGCGCATCATCTGAAAACTCTAGGTATCCAGGTTGGGGCAGTAGACTTTGACCGTCAGGCAATCTCTGACCATGCCACCAATACCGTGACCAAATTGCGCAACGATTTGACGAATAGCCTGAAGCGTATGGGAGTCGTTGTGATCCATGGGTGGGCAAAAGTTGCAGGGAACCAAAAAATTTCGGTTACCACTGCAGAGGGTGAAAAGACACTTACAGCCCAAGAAATAATCTTGGCTCCCGGTTCGGTGCCCTTTGTGCCACCGGGGATTGAGATTGATGGCAAAACGGTATTTACCAGTGATGATGGGGTCCGTCTGGAGTCTTTGCCTCCCTGGGTCGCGATTATTGGCAGTGGTTACATTGGGTTGGAGTTTTCGGATGTCTACTCGGCGTTGGGGTGTGAAATTACCTTGATCGAGGCGCTGGATCAGTTGATGCCTGGGTTTGATCCCGATATTGCTAAACTGGCGCAGCGAGTCCTGATTACTCCTCGTGACATTGAGACCAAGGTGGGTGTGCTGGCACAGAAGGTGATTCCCGGTTCACCTGTGGTGATTGAGTTGGTGGATGCTAAAACCAAAGAGCCTGTCGAAGTAATGGAAGTGGATGCTTGTCTGGTAGCAACTGGGCGCATTCCTCTGACGAAAGATTTGGGTCTGGAGTCGGTAGGCATTGAGTTAGATCGGCGGGGTTTTATTCCCGTCAATGAGGATCTGGCGGTGGTATTAGATGGAGAACCGATCCCCCATTTGTGGGCGATCGGGGACGCAACTGGCAAGATGATGTTGGCTCATGTCGCTTCAGCACAGGGAATTGCAGTGGTAGATACGATCGGTGGCAAGCCTCGACAGGTCGATTATCTGAGTATTCCGGCGGCTGCCTTTACCCATCCTGAGATTGCCTTTGTTGGGTTGACAGAACCGGCTGCCCAAGAACGGGGACGGGCAGAAGGGTTTGAAGTGGCAACCACACGGACTTATTTCAAGGGCAACTCGAAGGCGATCGCCGAAGGAGAAACCGATGGTATTACCAAAGTCATCTATCGGCAAGATACGGGTGAAGTGTTGGGCGTGCACATTTTTGGCTTGCACGCTTCGGATCTGATTCATGAAGCTGCCAATGCGATCGCTCAGCACCAATCGGTGACTCATCTGGCGCATCTGGTTCATGCTCACCCCACTTTGTCAGAAGTGCTGGATGAAGCCTACAAACGCGCAGTGACAGTGTAATCTTTTGGCTGAGAACGTTAGACTCTAGACTATGAACTTGATACAACCGATCTGAGAAACCATGAGGTCTGTTGGGTAAAGTTTGTAGTCTCCTGTCCTTTGCGTATTCACAGGTCGTGAATATTCGTTGTGAAAACACTTTTGCTGGGTCTCAAAGCAGATCACTTCCGTCATCCCCTCGATCTGGAGGCTACGGCTGCCCTCCGGCAATTGCCAGGTCTGGATATGCTGGTTCGCAACTTGTTAGGTCCACTTGCCGAAAAGTTTCTGTATTTAGAAAATATTGCTGCCAGTGTGCAAATCAGTGAGCAACAGTTGCCGCATTTGCATCGTCTGTTAGTGGATGCGTGTCATACCCTGGATCTGGAAGTGCCCCAATTTTACGTACGGCAGCATCCGGTGCCGAATGCCTACACGTTTGCTATGCGAGGCAAGCAACCGTTTATTGTGCTGCATACATCGCTGATTGATTTATTGACTGAGGCAGAAATTCAGGCGGTAATTGCCCATGAACTAGGTCACCTCAAGTGCGACCATGGGGTTTATTTAACTTTGGCAAATATTTTAGTGCTGGCAGCCGGGCAATTGCCGACTCTGGGCGGTGCACTGGCACAAAGCTTGCAGGGGCAGTTATTAGAATGGTTGCGGTGTGCTGAGTTCACCTGCGATCGGGCGGCTCTGTTGGCGACGCAAGATGCCCGTACCGTGAGTTCGGTGCTGATGAAGCTGGCGGGAGGTTCCCCTACTTTATCCAACCAACTCAACCTGGATGCGTTTTTGGCACAGGCACGCGCCTACGAAGCGATTGGCAATGATGACCTCGGCGCATTGCTGAAGCAAGCCCACACGGCACAATTGACTCATCCAGTGCCAGTGTTGCGGGCAAAAGAGATCGATCGCTGGTCTAGCAGTCAGGACTACTATGGCTTGCTGCGACAGCGATCTCAACCAGAAGCGGAAAAAACGGCTGCGTCTGGAGGCTGGCGCAATTGGTAAAAAAGGGGGTAGCAGGATGTAAATCCTGCTACCCCCTGAATTTTCTCAGCTACCCTGCTGAGCCTGCATAGCAGGCAAGCTCAGATATTTAGGCAGCTGCTTGGCGTTCTTTGGCTTCTTTGATGACAGCTTCTGCCACATTGGCTGGGCAAGGGGCGTAATGCGAGAACTCCATGGAAAATTGCCCCCGACCCGAAGTCATGGTGCGCAGATCTCCGATGTAGCCAAACATCTCGCTCAAAGGCACATCTGCCTTAATGCGTGCTCCTGTGGCAGCCGCATCCTGGGATTTGATCATGCCACGACGACGGTTCAGGTCGCCGATGACATCCCCCACGTAGTCATCGGGGGTGAACACATCGACTTTCATGATCGGCTCTAGCAACTGGGGCCCTGCCTTGGGCAACGATTGCCGATAGGCAGCTCTAGCAGCAACCTCGAAGGCGATCGCCGATGAGTCTACCGGGTGGTAACCGCCATCCGTCAGGGTAACCTTTAAGTCTACGCAGGGGTAGCCTGCCAGAGGTCCTTTGACGATGCTGGCTTCAAACCCTTTTTGTACAGCGGGCCAATATTCCCTGGGAACGTTACCGCCAGTCACTTTCGATTCAAACTGGAAGCCGCTACCCGGTTCGCCTGGCTCAATGACGTAATCGATCTTGCCGTACTGACCGGAACCTCCCGACTGTTTCTTGTGGGTGTAGCTGTCTTCAAGCCGCTTGGTAATGGATTCCCGATAGGCAACCTGGGGTTTGCCCACTTCCACTTCTACACCATGGGTCCGCTTTAGGATATCGACTTTAATGTCGAGGTGCAGTTCGCCCATACCTTTGAGAATGGTTTCACCGCTTTCCTTATCGGTTTCTACATGGAAGGAGGGATCTTCTTGAACCATCTTGCTCAGAGCTGCCCCCATCTTCTCATCGGTGCCTTTCTTCTTGGGAGCAACCGCGATCGAAATCACCGGTTCAGGGAAAACCATTGGTTCCAGTGTTGCCGGGAACTTAGGATCGCAGATAGTATGTCCAGTCTGGACATTTTTCATACCGACGATCGCCACAATGTCCCCTGCTTGTGCCGAATCCACTTCTTCGCGATCGTTGGCGTGCATTTCCACTAAACGGCTTACCCGCTCAGTTTTGCCTGTAGCCGTATTGAGAACTGTATCACCCTTCGATAGGGTGCCAGAGTAGATGCGAGTAAAGGTCAAGCTCCCAAAACGATCATCCATAATCTTGAACGCCAATGCTCGGAGCGGCTTGTCTGCATCAACGTAGGCAAGCCCACCGGTTGGGTTGCCTTCCAGATCCATTTCCGGCTGGGGAGCGACTTCGATTGGATTGGGTAAGTAGTCTACCACTGCATCCAGCACAAGTTGCACCCCTTTGTTTTTAAAGGAGGAACCACAATAGGTTGGGAAGAAGGCAAGCTGGCAAGTTCCTTTATGAATACACCGCTTGATCTCGTCGATGGTGAGTTCTTCCCCTTCCAGGTACTTCTCCATCAATTCATCATCTTGCTCAACTGCCAGTTCAATCAACTGTTCACGGTAGGTTTCGACATCATCCACCATGTCAGCCGGGACATCTTCAATTTTGTAGTTCATCGGATCACCCGAGTCATCCCAGATCCAGGCTTTACGAGTCAGCAGATCGACGACACCTCGGAATTCTTCTTCCACCCCGATCGGGAGCACCATGACCAGCGGCTTGGCAGCCAAAATTTGGTCGATTTGCTTGACTACCCGGAAGAAATCGGCGCCTGTGCGATCGAGCTTGTTGATGTAGATGATTCGAGCCACCTTGGAGTCGTTGGCATAACGCCAGTTGGTTTCGGATTGAGGTTCAACCCCACCGGAACCGCAAAACACGCCGACCCCACCGTCCAGCACCTTGAGAGAACGATAGACCTCAATGGTGAAATCGACGTGTCCGGGAGTGTCGATGATATTTAACTGGTGATCTTTCCAAAAACAAGAGGTGGCAGCCGATTGAATCGTAATGCCTCGCTCTTGCTCCTGCTCCATGAAGTCCGTGGTTGCCGCACCATCGTGTACCTCACCGATCTTGTGGATTTTGCCGGTGAGTTTCAGAATTCGTTCGGTGGTGGTTGTCTTGCCCGCATCGACGTGAGCGAAGATACCAATATTTCGATAGCGCGTGATGTCTTTTTTCATACTCTGCTCTCTAGTTCAGTGCGACAAACCGTGGATGATCACCTGCAAAAGTTATTGATAGAAAATCGGGGTCGTTTTTTTAGCCAGTGCAAGCTGATCTCAATCACGCAGGACATGATTTGAAGCCTTTTTATGGCTATCGCGACATCGCCAATCATAAACAATTGTAAAAGACTCCGACCACAAAGTGGAAGAGAATCTTAAGAGGTGACTCTAGCGTTCCCCAACTCTAGCGGAATCAACCGATCGGGTGGCTCCAAAACAGCCTCCTGCCACTCCCTTGGCTGCCTGCATCCGCTTTGCTTCTATCAATACTTTAGTTCTATCAATTCTTAACAAAAAAGTGTCCCATTTCAGGCGTTCGCTCACGACACTTTTCTTTGGTTGGATGCTTAGTGGTACATTTCAAGCTACCCGCTGAACTGATTTCCATGGTGAACCCATATTCCTCCTATTCTAGCAGGAGAACAGCGAAAACGACTGTGAGGTAGGGCTTTATTCCTAGAATGCTTTCGGTCGTTTGGGCCAGGTGAAGCGAAATATGCTGCCTGCTCCCAATTGCGAGGTCAGTGTAATGGTTCCCCCTTCAGTTTCGATGATTTTTTTGACGATCGATAAACCGACTCCGGTGTTTTCTTGTTCGTCACGCGGTTTAAGTGTTTGGAAAATGGTGAAGATTTTGGTGTGGTGTTGGGCATCAATACCGGGACCGTCATCTGCAACAGCAAAGTCGTAGAACTGGGCATGTTCCTGAACGGAGATCTGGATCCGTCCCGAAGCACGGTGATGATGTTTGACGGCATTGCTGATCAGATTGGCAAAGACCTGACTCATTAACAAGGGTTTAGTGGTAAGCGTGGGTAGGTTGGAGGCGATGTCAATGGTAAATGCCGGATTGGGACTCAAGGAATCGACGACCTCCAGTAGGAGTTGGTTGACATCGACGGTTTGGACAGCGGTTTCCATCCGCCCCACACGCGAATATTCGAGTAATCCATTAATCAAAGATTCCATGCGATAAACGCGACTGCGGAGCAGTTCCATTTGATGACGATTTTCTGCGGGCAGGAGGTCTGCTAGGTCTTCTTCTAACCAAAGAGAGAGATTGGCGATCGCTCGCAGGGGAGCTTTTAGATCATGAGAAACCACATAAGCAAACTGATCCAATTCCTGATTGCGTTCCTGGAGTAGGGCGGTGGTTTGCGACAGAATGGTATTCAACCGAGTCAGTTCCTCCGCCCGCTCCGTTAGGAACTGTTCAGTGCGTTTGAGATCGGTAATTTCGCGTACTGTGATGTTGATGCCCATCACCCCGCCCTGACTGTCGGTGAGTGGATAATAGTTGACCAGCCAATCTCGCTCAATATCTGGTTCTTTGGGGAGGCAGCCATGTACTTCCTGATTGAGCACAGGCACCCCTTTCTCCATCACTTCCTGAAAAAACTGAGCTTGAATATTACCGAGAGCTCCTAGTATTTCCTGGACGGTCTGTCCGATATGCTGTTCGATCGTAAATCCGTTGATTTCTGCCAGATACTCGTTGATGCGAATGTAGCGTAATTGAGTATCTAGGACGCAGAGACCCACAGGAGCCGTGGCATAGATCGCTTCAATTTCTGCCAGTTGTCGCTTGGTGGTTTCTTCGCTCAGGCGTAGGGTGGCTTCGGCTTGTTTGCGCTGAGTAATATCCAATACTATGCCTGCCATCCGCACTGGGTTTCCCTGGGCGGTATAGGTTGCGCGTCCAAATCCATCGATCCAGCGGATTTGTCCATTTGGCAACAGCACTCGATGTTCAACATCAAAGTCGGTATGGTTTTGGAGTGCTAGTTGCAGTTCCTTTTCCACCCAGGGCAAATCTTCGGGGTGAACCCGGTTTGACCAATCTGCATAGGTGCGCACAGGCGTGCCTGCTTCGTAGCCAAAGATGGTTTCGTGATATGGCGTCCAAAACAACTGATCGGTGGAAAGATCCCATGCCCAGGAACCCATTTTGGCGGCATCTAGTGCCAAGTTGAGTCGTTCGACGTAGATTTGCAGTTCAGCTTTGGTGGTTTCGGCTTGGCTGCGAGCTTCTTGTTCTCGGAGTAAGGAGGCTTCAACTTGCTGCTTGGAGGTGGCAATTTGAGTCGTTCGTTCTGCCACTAGCTGCTCTAGATGGATTTGATAATGTTTGAGTTCTTGTTCGGCTTTGATGCGATCGGCAATTTGCAATTGGAGCGCTTCGTTGGCTTGTCGAAGTTGTGCGGGGCTGGGCAGGGTCAGGGCTTTAGGAACGATCGGAATGAGGACGATCGCCGTAAATACAGACACGATCGCCGTCACTGCCTTCAGTGCACCCGACAGCCAATAGACCGGGTGCCAGAGGGTCCAAACCGCCATCAAATGAGTGGTGCCACAGGCAACAATGAACGTACTGAAGAGCAAAAAGATCCAATAGAAAGGCAGATCTTGTCGTCGCCGTACAAAGTAGAGCAGGGTCAGCGGGATGGAATAGTATGCCAGCGCGATGAATGTATCGGACAGGAGATGAAGCCATACCAGACCTGGCTTCCAGAGATAACAATGTCCATGCGGAATAAATGAGTCTGAACTCAGGAATTGGCTCCAAATATCCAGCATGGAGGATCTCCTCTAAGCCTATGGCTTTTTATTTGACAAAATAGGATGCTTACTGCAACAGAATCTGCCCTGCTAAGGTGGCGATTCACTCACTCTTCAGCAACGTACCTTCTTTTTAACATCTTGCGCTTCGGCGGTGCCTGCCGATAGCGGTCTTCAATCAATTGTGAAATGAAAAGGCTGTGAAAGCGGTAGTCGGCAGAAACCGCAGTCAGAACCCAGACCAGAGAGGATGGCGATATCTTGATGTTGCAATCCTTGCAAGAAAGCAGAAAAAGGATTGGCTTGTCTACTCTCCCCAGGGATAGATATTTTCGATTCTCACAGGAAGATATTGGATTTGAATGACCGCGATCGTTGCGGCTCAGTCCAAGTTGTAAGCAAAAAAGCTACCGACTTGCTGAGAAAAGAAGGGATCGGGGTGGGGTAACACTTCAACTTTGAAGCGTAGCTTGGTGAGAAAATCGACTAGGGTGCCAATCGAATAAGTGAGAATTCCGTCTACTTGAGCGATGTCGGAAATTCCTGTCGTCAGGTGATGATATTCCCCTACGATCGTTCTCACTTGTTTGAGCTTTTGAGACGTCAGCAGAATCGGATACTCACTGCCTTCGCAGTCGATCTTCAGCATGGAGATGGTGCGGTCGCCAATAATTTTGTCGAGGGCGATGGTTTCGAGAGGTGTGCCGGAGGTTGAAAAGACATTGCCGCCGCCTGTGTTGACCCCGACGGGATCGGGTCCCCCTGGCAACATATTGGTATAGCCAGAATGATAGAGCACAGCTTGCGGACGATCCGATCGCCATACCGCCATTTGCTTCAGCACCACAGATGTATTTTCCAAATTACGCCGAGCGTAGCTTGCATTCTCTGGATCGGCTTCAAAGGCTTCGATCATTCTGGCACCGCGACTCCAACACAACCAAGAAAATGAGCCAATATGGGCACCAATGTCGATGATGATGTCGGTTTCTGCCAGTAGAGGAGGAATGCGGTATTCGTTGTGTTCAATCACAGCGCGGTAGACCACTTCATCGATCGTGCCCGGTCGCAGACTAAATGAACTCATGAAAGGCATCCTTCCTATTGTTTCTAATGTGGGTTGATAGCCCAGAGGATATCGTACACGACCTGTTATTCGATATCTTCCTCAATCCGGGCAACTCCGGTGCCAGGATAGTAATTACTCAAAATTTGGTGGTAGGTGTAGCCCTGTTCGGCTAACCCCAGCGCGCCCAATTGGCTCATCCCTTTGCCCTGAAATGCCTCAGCCACAATATCATCGGACGCAGCATAGAGGGATTCCACAACTCCCCCCCGATAGCTGACAAATTCTCCGGCGGTTTGATCCACTGCCTGACGAACGCTGTCGGCTTCGCGATCGATGCCGCTATAGACCTGGTAATACTCATCAGAGCCGATGTGGTATAGCCCATTCACGGGTTTGAAATAGTAGGTCAGAGCATAAGAACGGGCAGCGATCGCCTGTGCCTTGAGTGCTGCCATGGGCCAACTCGACGAAACCTCGCTTGCCACCACACTGTGGAGATACTGACGCAAATTAATGTAGTTGACTGCCCAGAGCCGACCGCCTTCAGCCGCCAGCAACAATTGCCCCCGATAAGTACGATCGCCCAATCGAAATAGCCGCCCTGGCGGCGGCAGTACCCAAACCATGCCCGATGCCTGGACATCTCCTATCTGAATGGTATCTCCTGTCGCCTGAATGGTATAAGTTGCCCCTTCTGCTAAAACCTGGAGCGATCGGCCATTTTTGTCTTGGACTTGGGTAGGGGTTGTGGCTCCCAGCGTGAGGCTGGACGCGCCACTGGCGATCGCCACTCGCATTTCAACCAACGCATCGACCGAATGACTGCCATTTAATAACTGAGCTTTGGATTCTCGATTGATGTTCTTTTGTTGTGCGGTGAGGTGATTAGGGTTGACGGGCTGGGGTGAGGGACGAGCAGGGGGCTTTTTTTGTGCGGTGGCGATCGGAGTCGGGGCGGCTGCGATTCCGGGGGAACGCGGTAATGCCGGGTTAGGGGAAGAAGAGCTTGTTGGAGTTGGTGGCTCAGAAAGAGGAACGGAAGCTAGCTTTTGTCTACTCAATGCCAACCCCAACAACGAAAGCACCCCTAATCCAGGCAGCACGATCCACAACAAGAGACGCTTGAGCCAGTGAGAAGGTGGGGGTGTTGTCATGACCTTAAGAAATTGAAATAGCAGGGCGATCGTAAAACTGCCTAAAAAAGTAGGGTTCGTGTCACAAATCTTGAAAATTTTGCAAATTTTGCAAACTTTCCGTCTGTCGAAAATTTAGAGTTTAGACTGATGACTTTAGACGCCAGCTTTGAGGCTGGTTCAGCCTTCTGATCGGAAGCTCAAATGCTTTTCCATCCATTGTCTAGCACCAATCCTCTAAGGTGCCATAGACGATGATGGAAATGGGCTTGTAAACATTTTATCGATCGGGATTAAGAGGTGTGATGTCTCAGTTTTCTAGTCATGCAATGTCGTAACTACAATCTTGACAGTTTTTCACGGTTCAGTTGATTTCTTAGATAAATAGGGTGACAAAGCAGTTCCAGAACATCAGTGTTAGGATTGCCACAGGAAACACGAAGAAGAAAGAGAAAAAGGTAATACGCTACATGGAAGAAATTGACAAGTCAATATCCTTTGATGGTCGGGATATTCGCTTGAAGGTTGGTTTGCTTGCTCCCCAGGCTGGAGGTTCGGTTTTAATCCAATCAGGAGACACCGCTGTTTTGGTGGCAGCAACGCGAGCTGCTGGCAGAGAAGGAATCGACTTTTTGCCCTTGCTGGTGGACTACGAAGAGCGGATGTATGCAGCCGGAAGGATTCCAGGTGGTTTTTTGCGTCGGGAAGGTCGTCCGCCTGAGAAGGCAACCCTGACCAGTCGCTTGATTGATCGCCCTCTGCGTCCTTTATTTCCGGGTTGGTTACGGGATGATATTCAGGTGGTGGCAACGACCTTGTCAATGGATGAGCGCGTACCGCCCGATGTGCTGGCAGTGACGGGGGCATCGATCGCAGTTTTATTGGCAAAGATTCCGTTTAATGGACCCATGGCAGCCGTGCGCGTTGGCTTAGTGGGAGACGATTTTGTTATCAATCCCACTTACGACGAGATTGAGAAGGGAGATCTGGATTTGGTGGTGGCAGGCTCGCCCGATGGCATCATTATGGTAGAAGCTGGAGCTAATCAGTTGCCAGAAAGCGATGTGATTGAGGCGATCGATTTTGGCTACGAGGCAGTGCTGGATTTGATCCAGGCACAGCGCGATTTGCTCACTGAGTTAGGCATTGAAATCGTTCAGGAAGAACCCCCAGAAGTAGACTTGACGCTGGAAACTTTCATTCGCGATCGAGCGACGCAGCCAGTGAAAGAAATCCTGGCACGGTTTGAACCGGACAAAAATGTGCGCGATGCTGCGCTAGATGAAGTCAAAGCTGCGATCGAACAGGCAATCTCAGAACTTGCCGATGAAGATCCGGTCAAAGTTGCTGCAACGGCTGAACCCAAAGCCCTCAGCACCACGTTCAAAGACGTAACCAAGCTGCTGATGCGCCGTCAGGTCGTGGAAGATAATGTGCGAGTAGATGGACGCAAACTGGATGAAGTGCGTCCCATTTCCTGCCGGGTGGGGGTTTTGCCCCGTCGGGTGCATGGCAGTGGGTTGTTCAACCGGGGGCTGACTCAGGTGATGTCAGCCGTTACCTTGGGAACACCTGGCGATGCTCAAGAATTGGACGACTTGCATCCCGATGAACAAAAGCGCTATCTGCATCACTACAATTTCCCACCCTATTCGGTTGGAGAAACCCGTCCGATGCGATCACCCGGGCGGCGAGAAATTGGGCATGGTGCTCTGGCAGAACGGGCAATGGTGCCCATCCTACCGCCTAAGGAAGACTTCCCCTATGTGATTCGGGTCGTGTCGGAGGTGCTCTCCTCCAATGGTTCGACGTCGATGGGTTCGGTTTCGGGTTCGACTCTGGCGCTGATGGATGCTGGTGTGCCGATTACCAAGCCCGTGAGCGGTGCGGCAATGGGTCTGATCAAAGAGGGGGATGAGGTTCGTATCTTGACCGATATTCAAGGAATCGAAGACTTCCTTGGTGATATGGATTTCAAAGTGGCAGGTACGGATACGGGAATTACGGCGTTGCAGCTGGATATGAAGATTTCGGGTTTGCCGATGACGGTGATTGCAGAAGCGATTAACCAGGCAAAACCAGCACGATTGCATATTCTCAGCAAAATGCTGGAGGCGATCGATAAACCACGAGTGGAAATGTCTCCTTTTGCACCTCGCCTGATGACCATTAAGATTGATCCTGATCTGATTGGCATGATCATTGGTCCTGGTGGCAAAACGATTAAGGGCATCACGGAGGAAACAGGAGCTAAAATCGATATCGAAGACGATGGTACGGTCACCATCTCGGCGATCGAAGGCGAAAAGGCAAAACAAGCCCGCAATATCATCCAAGGCATGACTCGTCGGCTCAATGCAGGCGATGTTTATGCCGGACGGGTGACTCGGATTATCCCGATCGGTGCCTTTGTGGAACTGCTACCTGGCAAGGAAGGCATGATTCACATCTCGCAACTGGCAGATTATCGAGTCGGGAAAGTGGAAGACGAAGTTGCGGTCGGCGATGAGGTCATTGTCAAAGTGCGCGAAATTGATGCACGCGGGCGGATTAACCTCACACGCCTGGGGATTCACCCGGATGAAGCCGCAGCGGCGCGTGAAGCTGCCGCCCTCAGTAGCTAGTTGCAGAGCAAAAACATCTTAGGAGTGAAAATTAAATCACATCGATCTTTCTCTGTCGGGACGCAAAGTATGACGTCCTGAGGATGAATAAGGTCTCGATTTCATTTAATCCACGATCCTGAGGGGGCAAGTCGGGACGCAAAGATTTGCGTCCCCGCGCTCTGATTAGCTATAGATTTTCTAACCTTTAGGCCTGAAAATAAGGGAGTGAATCGCAACTGGTTGAGCCATGAAGCCCAAATTTGCGGATGACCAAACCTGGCAACAAGCTGAACTGTTGATGCAGCCTGCTTTCATTCGGCTAGTAGATAACCTGCGTAAGCAGATGGAACTATCTGAATGGCAAGGCACGTACGAAACATTTGCAATTTGGGCAGAAGGAATTCCCGATGAGGTCAAACAGACTGTTTTGCAATTGCAATCAGAACTTTCCACGGCCTCACCGAGCCAGGTAGATGAAATTGAGCGACAGCTTGCTCAACTTCCGACCTCCCATCCGGGTTACTACTTGTGTCTCCAGCAGCAAGATCAACAGATCAAGGTGGATTTGTGGCAATTGTGCTACCAGATTTGTTTTGAGGGGTATCAAGCGGTGTCCGATCGTTGCGATCAGTCAGTTGTGATCGATGCCCATCTGATTGATGACATGGGAGAAGTCGATTGGCATCAGCTGGAAACTAAGACCCAACAGACAGTGGAGCAATTATTTGCAACGCTGCCCAATCTGGGGCATGGTGATATGGCAAAGCAGGCGATCTACCATGAATGATCAAGTTGGGTTCGTTTTGAAGGTTGTGTTCCTCTCGACAGTGATTTCGATCCTCATCAAGGCTGGGGCACCCTGGCTGGCAATTCCTGCAAGAACCTGGATGGTACTCATCGTGGTTTGTTTGCCGAGCCTGGTTTTGGCAAGTGTCTTGCTCTGGCGCTGGCAACTGACGCGATCGCCCAAAGCAGAATAAACTCAAAACTGAATAATTTGGGTTGCAAAGCCGCTGCGATCGCAACAATCGGGTGTACTTTGGAAACAGCTTTTTGGGGTAGTTTCCTCATGCTTTTTGGGAGTCAATTGTGAACCTGGGTCAATGGATAGGGCTGATTGCCCTGATCACCGCCGTTTATATCTTGTGGCAAATTCGGCAGGTGTTGCTGCTGATATTTGCCGCTGTCGTCCTGGCAACGACTTTGAATATGCTGGTGCGACGGCTGAGAAAGACGGGAATGCAGCGATCGTCCGCTGTTCTTATCGCATTTAGTCTCCTGGTGCTGTTTATTATTAGCTTCACCTTGCTGATCGTGCCTCCCTTTGTCGATCAGCTAAGAGAATTGATTGAACTCGTACCGCGTGGTTTTGCTCGTCTGAGCTACGAAATCGGGCATCTCAAAGCGGTCGTTCCCAGCCAAATTCGTCCCTATGTTCCCGCGTTTGATCAGCTAATTCCGCAGCTTCAACCCTATATCAACCGTGTGCTGGGTGGATCTTTTGCCTTTTTCTCCAGCTCGCTTGGGGTGTTAGTCAATTGCCTGCTCGTCATCGTACTGATGATGATGATGCTGATCAATCCTTTGGCTTATCGCAATCTATTTGTCCAACTGTTTCCTTCTTTTTATCGTCGGCGGGCAGATGACATCCTATCGATGTGTGAAGTTGCACTGGGACGATGGATCACAGGGGCACTCATCGGGATGAGTGTCATTGCGCTCGTCAGTTGGGCAGGTCTGAGTCTGATCGGTGTAAAAGCCTCTCTGGCGCAGGGCGTATTAGCTGGGCTGCTGAATTTTATTCCCAATATTGGTCCGACCTTGAGTGTAATTCCGCCAATGGTCATTGGATTGCTCGATGCGCCCTGGAAATCTGTGGCAGTCTTGGTGCTCTACATTGGCATTCAACAGTTTGAAAGCAACCTACTGACCCCTTATCTGATGGCTCAACAGGTTGCCTTACTCCCGGCAGCCACTCTGATGGCACAAGTATTCTTTGCTACTGTATTTGGCTTTCTGGGATTGGTTCTAGCCTTGCCACTGACTGTCGTGAGCCAGGTCTGGATTCGAGAAGTCTTATTGAGAGATGTTTTGGATCAGTGGGGTAAGTCAGAAAATACAGCTGGCAAGCTTGCCCTAAAGTCGGATCTGCCACTGCTTGCGGATAGTCATGCTCCAGTTGCATCATCGGACCTAACTGCGGCGCTGCCAATCGACCCATCTGCTCCAACGGATGAGTTGCGTGATCCATGGGACTCGTGAAAGGTCAGAGACCGACTAATACAATTCAAACCTCTTTCCCTTCTCCCTATGCGCACTGTTGCTGAGATTAACGACAAAATCGATCGTGGACGGGTGGTTGTTTGGACGGTTGAGGAACTCAAGGCGCGGGTGGCTGAAATTGGGGTGAGTCAGGCAGCCAAGACAGTGGACGTGATTACTACTGGCACCTTTGAGCCAATGGAGTCCTCTGGGGCAATCATTAACTTGGGGCATACTGACCCACCGATTAAGATTCGTCAGTGCTGGCTCGATCGGGTGCCGGCATATTCTGGCTTTGGTGCGGTGGACTTATACCTAGGAGCAACTCAGGCAACTGAGATAGGGGTGGCGGAGGCAGATGAAGACGGGCGAGAACGGGGAGGAGGACATGTCATTGCAGATTTAATTGCAGGCAAGCCTATCCATCTCAGGGCACTGGGGCAGGTAACAGATTGCTACCCCCGCGCCTCGTTTGAAACCACGATTACACGTGATACGATCAACCAGTTTTATCTCTACAATCCACGTAATCTCTATCAAAATTTCATTGTGGGGGTGAATGGGGGCGATCGTCCCCTTTTTACTTATCTGGGTCCTCTGCAACCTCGGTTGGGCAATGCAGTTTATTCCAACCCAGGGGCAATTTCTCCGCTCTTTAATGACCCCATGTTGGAGTTGATTGGTATCGGCACCCGGATCTTTTTGGGGGGTGGGGTGGGCTATGTTGCCTGGGAAGGAACCCAACACTTCCCCTTACAGAAGCGTTTACCCAACCAAACCCCGATCGGTCCGGCTGCTACCCTGGCGCTGATCGGCGATGCCAAGCAAATGAATCCACGTTGGGTGCGGGGATGCTATTTCAAGAGTTATGGTCCTTCGCTGATGTTGGGGGTTGGCGTGCCGTTACCAGTGCTGGACGAAGCGGTCGTGGCACGTTGTGCTGTGCAAGATCAGGATCTGGTCGCTCCAATCGTCGATTTTTCGATTCCCCGCCGGGTTCGCCCGACCTTTGGCTTGGTCAGCTATGCCCAACTGAAATCAGGTCGGATTACGATCGAAAATCGGTCGGTGCGTGTTGCCCCCCTTGCCAGCATTTATTTTTCTCGGCAGATTGCGATGGAACTGAAGCAGTGGATTGAAGCGGGAAAATTCCTGCTAACACAACCGATCGCCAAAATTCCCCACGATCGTAGCTTTCTACCCCAAGATCTGTGGGGTGCCCAAATCACCTTAGAATAATTGACGGGGCTGCCCGATCGAGTCGCACTCCCTAAAACGGCAATCGGAGCAGGGATACCCCACTCCTACTCACCACGCACTACTAACGATTACCAGTAGTATTCAAACTGCAATAATTTTTGAGGTATGAATGATGGCGGCTAATGCCGCGCATCACTCCCTCCTCAGGTTTTGCCCCATTACTTACTAGCCTCCATTCCCGGATGGTTCTTGCCGTTTCACGGGTTTTGGCAAAGGTTCACGTCGGGCTGGAACTGCCGCTGCCGCCCCCTCAGTAGGTCTACCACCTTTCGAAAAAGGACGATCCGGACCCTTTTTAAAGGTGCGTCCGGGTGGTTTGCCGAATTTATTCTTGCCTCCCTGATTTTTCTTGGGAGGCACCATGCCGATCGACTTGCTTTGGGTAATCACCAATTCGCCCGCTTGTCGCTGGACATGAAAATCCCAGAAATAGCCAACAACCTTCCCTTCTAGGGTTCCTAGCAGTTTCAGCTTGAACACTTTGCCCTTATCCCCAGTCTTCCGAGGATTTTGCTGGATTTTGATCACGACTTCAGAAGCCTCCGGTGCATGGAAAACGACTTCTCCCCGAATGGAGAAGTAATTGTCTTCTACGTCGGCAAATGAAGCGGCGGGGGCAGCGGTTTCACTGGGAATAGACTTGGGCTGAGCTTTAACCCCCTCTAACTTGGCAGTTGCATCTACGGCTTCTGCATCCTCAGACGTTTCAGATTGAGCGTCTTGGGCTTCAGATTCTTCAGCCCCTTCAGCCTCTTCGGTTTCAGTCTCTGTCTTGCTGAGATTTTCGGGTTCCCAAATACCCACGATCTGCGCATGGAGGTCTTCCTGTTTTTCACGCGTGCGTGGGTAAACAACCCAAAGGTGATCGGTCGTCAGGTCGATATGATTTTTAACCAGGCTCATGACCCGACCCAGCAAAACCGCTTCGATCGAAACGTTATCGCTGGTGATGAGTTCACCCCGAGTGAACTGTTCTTCCGAGGGAGTATAGCGTCCCCGAATCAGCCCGATCGCTCGGTACTGCATGGGTTCACTGGGCGGTGGAATCGGATGTTGTCGCATAGCAGCAGCGGCGGCTTCAGACAGCAAACTTTCCGACTGATTTTGTTCAGGGGGTGGTGGCGGACTGTCAACAACCTCAGTGGGGGCAGTGGTTCGAGCAGGCGGCTTCGCGACTTTTTCCACCACTGGAGGCGGTGTCGCAGCGGCTTCCGGTTTTACCACAGGGCGCATAGGAGGACGCTTGAGCTGAGGGGGCGCTGCTGAAACAGTTGCCGAAGGGTCGGCGGGGGAAACGGTTTCAGGCAAAGACTCTTTTGCATCGACCACAGGTTCGAGTGAGCCTTCAGCCTTTTGGGGCTGGGCATTGGATGCAGAAGACGAACTGGATTTTGAGGAGCGGTTGGACAGGGGACTCATAGGCTTAGGTTGCACGCTGAAAGCAAAACTGCATCAGTCTGCTTATTGTACTAAATGCATTTGGACTAGGGATTCATCCGTAGAGTTTGTGCAATTTTCACAAAAAGAATTTTTGATCTTCTTTTTGTTTCATTGCGGTACTAAATCTTGGCACCTTATATAGACATTGGACCCTACGCTGTTGGCTTGCACCGTTCATCAAACTCATTCTTAGCATTTGAAGTTGGCAAGCGACAATGAGGTAAAGCCTGTAATCTTCGATTTTCAAAGATTTTTCAAATAAATCTTGCTCATTGTTTTCGGAAAATTGATCCGTTGCTTGCTTGCCACCAATTCCTTGTGGTTGCTGCACTGTAAGCCCGATGTGACCTTTTTTAAGGTCGCCCTGACAGCTTTAAGATATGTTAAGCTTGAACCAAGGGTGGCTTAAAACGGTAATCAAAATATTTGTTTCCTTTTTGATAATAAAATCGTCCTTTTAGTAAGAAATGTTGCTGGGATGAGTGACCTCAATCGGTCTAGTGGGGTTCTGTGTTGACTGGCGATCAACGACAAGCCGCTTCTGTTTCTTCAGAGAAAGGGGCATCTTGCATGGGGCGTTTGGAGCAGGTTCAGGAAAAGGATCTGTTTTGGACAAAGGGAGGGTTTGAAAAGGGGCTCGCTGTGATGTTGAGTACTCAGAGATCCCCCCTAAACCCCCTTAAAAAGGGTGATCAGCTTCAATAAATGGACTGGATGGGGGATGTGCCAGAACTGGTACGATGTCAGGCTGGAGAAAAGCACGTCTATGGATGCGTGGTCCCTTTGTCTCGTACCCGAGTCTCCACAAAATTTTGAATGATGGTTGAGTCATCGATTGGACGGGTTCAGGTCGTGATGCTTTTTCCCTCTTTAGAGGGGCAATTTCAGGAATACAGTCATGCAACTCCCTTTTGTGAATCGTGTGAAGCAACCGCTGCCCTGGCTAGTGGGGCTGGTGGTCGTTGGGTTAATTGGTACAGGGACGATCGCCTACCTGGGTGTGCGTTCAACCCCTGCCAAGACCGATGCTACGGATTTGACAGTGCCTGTTAAGTCTGATCGGCTCACAATACGAATCACTGCGAGTGGCACCATTCGCCCGGTTCAGACGGTAAACCTGAGTCCCAAAGCGGCGGGTCGGCTGGCAGAACTGTACGTAGAGCAAGGCGATAGCGTGAAGCAGGGGCAAGTGATTGCTCGAATGGAAAGCGACGATGTGGAAGCGCAGTTGACTCAGGCACGGGCAAATCTGGCACAGACCGAGGCGCGATTGGCAGCGTTGCGAAATGGTAGCCGCTCCGAGGATATCGCGCAGGCGCAAGCCAGTCTATCGCAAGCAGAAGCGCAGGTGAAGGATGCCCAGGCAAGGCTAGATTTAGCCAGCGAACGTGCTCGGCGGAACCGTGAGCTAGAGGCGCAAGGGGCGATTAGCCGCGATAGCCTGGATGAGGTTTTGAATACGGAATTGAGTGCCAGAGCAACGCTGGAGCAATCGAATGCGCGGGTGCGGGAAGCTCGTCAACGGTTGGCTGAGTTGCAGAATGGTAGCCGTCCTGAAGACATTGCAGCGGCGGTGGCAGAGCGAGATGCCGCGATCGGGCGGTTGCAAGCTGTGCGAGTCCAACAAGAAGATACGCTGATTCGGGCGCCCTTTAGCGGGGTGATTACTCAGCGGTTTGCCACGATCGGTGCGTTTGTTACGCCTACAACCTCGGCGTCCAGCACCACTTCTGCTACCTCGACTTCTGTGGTGGCACTGGCAAATGGTTTAGAAGTGATTGCTGAAGTGCCGGAAGTGGATGTTAGCCAAATTAAGCTGGGGCAGAAGGTGGAAATTTCTGCTGATGCTTTTCCTGATCAGGTGTTTGAAGGTCGGGTACGCCTGATTGCTCCCGAAGCGGTGGTGGAGCAAAATGTCACCTCTTTCCAGGTGCGCGTGACGGTATTGACAGGCAAGGATAAACTGCGTTCCGGGATGAATTCTGATGTAATTTTCTTAGGCAAACAACTGGATAATGCCCTGATTGTGCCAACAGTGGCGATCGTGACTAACAAAGGTCAGACCGGAGTATTGGTGCCTGACAACAACAATAAACCCCACTTCCAGCCTGTTACGATTGGCACCACGATTGGGAACCAAACTCAGATTCTAGAAGGGATTCGAGCGGGAGAGCGGGTCTTCATTGAACTCCCTGAAGGACAGAAATTGGAAACCGTGATGAAGCAAATGGAGAAGAAGTAGAGGTTCTAGGTGATAAGTATTAGGAAAAAGGAGTCAGGCAACCCTCTTACTCCCCTGCACCGCTTGGGACTGGCTTTGCCTCTATCTCTCTAATTCTTAACCCCTCCTGCCCTGCATCCTGCTTTGCTTACTTTCCTCTCTTCTCCTTATTTCTTCGCTGTTTCATATTGCTTTTTCCTCCCTCTTTCCAACTCACGTAATGGATATTTTCGAAAGTTCCAAAATGGCGGTTAAGACGCTAACTGCGAACAAATTACGCAGTACGCTGACGATGCTGGGCATCATTATTGGCAATGCTTCGGTAATTGCCATGATTGGCATCGGACAAGGAGCACAAAGGCTGGCTTCAGAACAGTTCGAGTCGTTAGGCCCCAATGTGCTATTTATCACGCCGGGAAAACGGGAAACTCGCAGTCGCACCTTTGACTTACCCAAGACGTTGGTGATGCAGGATGCGGAGGCGATCGCTACACAAGTTCCCTCTGTGGCGGGAGTTGCAGCCCAACGCCAGACCCAGTTGCCGGTGACTTATCGCAACCGAAACGTGAGTGCTTTGATTGTAGGGACAACACCCACATTTTTGTCCGTCCGCAGTTTTGATGTTGCCAGTGGGCGCTTTCTGTCAGATCAAGATGTGGAGCGCAATACACGGGTGGTGGTGCTGGGTCCCGATCTGGTGGATCGGCTATTTGGCACTACGAATCCGATTGGGCAACAAGTTCGCATCAAGGATGTTTCGTTTCAAGTGATTGGGGTGATGCAGCCGAAGGGAGCTTTTCTGGGCAATAACCAAGATGAGGCGGTATATGTGCCAATTACGACGCTGGCAAACCGTTTGACTGGACGCACATCACCCTATGGTTTGGATTTGACCTTTATTTCTGTCTCGGCGAGGGATGAAGCCAGTATTAGTGAGGCGGAGTTTCAGATTGCCAATTTGTTGAGACTGCGACACAAAATCACGGATGAAGATGATTTTTCGGTGCAAACTCAGAAGGATGTGTTGCAGATTGTGGGGACGATTACCGGGGGCTTAACGGCGATGTTAGCGGCGATCGCCGGTATTTCGCTTTTAGTTGGTGGTATCGGCATTATGAATATCATGCTGGTATCGGTGACGGAGCGGACCCAGGAGATCGGTTTACGTAAGGCGATCGGGGCATCTCAACAAGATATCTTGGTGCAATTTATGATCGAAGCAGTGATTCTCTCGGCAGCAGGGGGATTGTTGGGCACCGGGATCGGAGTCGGTGGCATTTTGCTGGTGGGTGCCTTGACTCCCTTGCAAGCAGGGATTTCTCCTGTGGCGATCGCCCTAGCCGTGGGTGTTTCTGGTGGAATTGGTCTGTTCTTTGGTGTATTTCCGGCGAGACAAGCTGCCAAACTTGACCCGATCGTCGCGCTCCGCAGTGCTTGATAGAGATTTTGGATTTGTGATTGGTTGAATCCAAAACCCAAACTTGAAAGTCTAAAGAATCTAAAATCCAAAATTTTCCTATTCCTCATGCCCAATGCTGTTATTATCCGATTGGAAGAAATTACCAAGCTTTACGGTTCTGGCGATACTGAAATCCATGCCCTGGATGCAGTTGATTTGCTGGTAGAGCAGGGAGAATACTGCGCCATTATGGGGGCTTCCGGTTCAGGCAAATCGACCATGATGAACATCATCGGTTGTCTAGATCGCCCTTCTTCTGGGCGCTACTACCTGGATGGGGTGGATGTGGCAGGATTGGGAGATACACAACTAGCCCATATTCGCAACCGCAAGCTGGGGTTTGTCTTTCAGCAGTTTCATCTGTTGCCGCAACTCAGTGCGTTAGAAAATGTCATGCTGCCAATGGTCTATGCCAGTGTTTCGGCGGCAGAACGGCACGATCGGGCGGTGGAAGCGCTTCAGCGGGTTGGATTGGGCAACCGGATGAACAACAAGCCGACGCAACTTTCGGGCGGGCAACAGCAACGGGTCGCGATCGCCCGGGCGATCGTCAATCGTCCGGTTTTGCTGCTGGCAGATGAACCGACGGGTGCACTCGATTCGCACACGACGCAAGAGATCCTCGGTATTTTCGGTGAACTCAATACTAGTGGCATTACGGTGGTGATGGTGACCCATGAACCTGAAGTAGCGCGCACGACGCGGCGGGTGATTTGGTTTAGAGATGGCAAGGTAATTCATCCCCATATGGCTCCGGCTCAGATTGGACAAGTTGCCTAAAATACCTAAAAAATCAGCAGAAGGTTTTGATTTCAGGCATAAAAATTTAATTAGATTATTAGCTATTCTCTTAATCAGCTCTTATAACTGAATCAGGTATCTAGCTAATACGATCTCATGACTGGATTTGAGCCATTAATTAATGCTGCTGCTATTGGTTTGGGAAATCTCATAACTGAAACTGTTAAGAATAGTGGAGGCAAAGTCCTTGGCTTATTTGAGATGGATTTGGGGCAATTAGCTAAACAAGCAATTTTTGATGCTTCTAAGGAATATGTCAGACGCTATGCTGAACGGCATTGTACAATCAGGGTTTTAGGCATGAGTAAACCCGTGCTATTGGAATCGATTTATACAAAAGTTCAGATTCTAGATGAAAAAGAAAGTTCTGAATTTGAATCAATATCAGAGTTAGAGAATAAATTCCGAAAAAGTAATAAACGTGGATTTCGAGCTTTCTCCATTCATAGACGCGAAGGGGTCGAAGTTGCCAATATAAATCAATATTTAATGGTGCTTGGAGGACCTGGAACGGGAAAATCTACGTTTCTCCGTAAAATGGGTTTAGAAGCTCTAAAGAGCGGTGAAGAGTTTAAGCATAAATGTATTCCAGTTTTTATTGAATTAAAAAGATTAACTGAAAGTGATCTTGACCTCAAGAACTATATCATAGAAGAATTTAAAATTTGCGGACTTCCAAACGCAGCGCGATTTACAACTAGCGCGTTGGAAAAAGGGAAGCTTCTTATCTTATTAGATGGATTAGATGAAGTTCCTGATGCTAACTTAAATCAGGTAGTTCAAAAGATTCAAGACTTTGTTGATACTTATAAAAAAAATCGCTATATCTCATCCTGTAGGATTGCTGCGCATCGGTACAATTTTAGTCGTTTTACAGATATCAAGATCGCTGAATTTGATGATTCTCAAATTCAACAATTTATTCAAAACTGGTTTCAATCTCCAGAAGACCTTGAGGTTAAAACAGCAGAAAATTATTGGGATTTGCTTCAAAATACGGAAAACGCCTCTGCAAAAGAATTAGCTCATACTCCTTTACTGTTAACATTTCTCTGTTTAGTTTATGAACGTTCACAAAGTCTACCTGTTAATCGTAGTTCCCTTTATCGACGAGCTTTACGAATTTTGCTGGAAGAATGGGCTGCTGAGAAGAAAATCTATCGAGATCAAGTCGATAAAGGATTAAGCCCAGATCTGACTGAAGCTCTACTTTTAGAAATTGCCTACAAGGGATTTGAATCAGATCAAAATTTTTTCCATAAAGCTGATCTTATAAATCAGATAGAATCTTTTATATCAACTAATCCTAATGCTCCTGTGCTAGGAGGAGAAGATATTCTCAAGACTATAGTTATTCGTCAAGGTATTTTAGTAGAACGTGCTCAAGAAATATATTCTTTTTCTCATTTGACTTTACAAGAATATTTAACTGCTCAATATATTAATGAAAATAATCAAATCAAGAATTTAACTGAACAACATGTTTTCAATAGAAAGTGGCAAGAAGTATTTTTATTGGTAGCAGGTTTAATGCGGGCAAAAAATGGTGCTGATGAACTTTTATTGTCAATTCATGAAATAGCGCAAAAAATGATTGCTGGAAAATTAGAACTATTACTTAAATGGGTTGAACAAGTCACACAAACTTCGGTGGATGTTTCAGAGTCTTTAAAAGAGCGTGCTTCTTCTGTTTACTTTGTATTTTTTTTTAATCTTGCTCGATCCCAAAAACAAAAAGGAAATTCTAATTTAGATACTGCAATTACTCGAATCCTTGTTTTTGCACGTGAGCTTTCTAGTTATGATGAGCCGATTTCTCATGTTGATATTGCTAACTATATTGCTCAAGCTCTTCTTCTAGCTAGCGCTAGTGATGCTGAGCTTGATCTCGATCATGTCCAAGAATTAGCTCAAAAATTAGCTCCTGATCATTCTAATAAACTCAAACGAGTTATTACTAAAGCCTACAACTTGGCGGAAAATCATGATATTCATCGTGTATTACTCAATGTACGAAAATTTGTGCGAGATATTGCACGGACACAAGAAATATCAAGTGCCCTTTTGAAAAATCTTCTTCGCGGTGATATCCAAAATTTTACTCACTATCAAACTACTGCTATTGCTTTGACGAATGTCTTGCTGCGTGCACAGAGTCATTCTCCGCATAGCAGGTTGCATGAAAATATCATGCAAGCATTTGCCTTAGCTTCCGCACTTGTAAAAGAATTTGCCCATCTTAGTGAATATACAGAGATTTTGAAGTCTTCCTTGGAAGAAGAAACAGATTCTGTGAATCTTCAGGACAAAATTCAAAAGCATATCCAAAGACTAACTATTCAACAGAAAAATACCCGGGACTCCAATGAATTACGCTACATTTCACAAAATATTTTTATTGCACAGACATATTTTCAACATTTAAATAATGTTTTAAAAAATTCTCAGGATCTCAACAGGTTGTTGATTGGTATAAGCCAAATGGCCCAGGCTCTTTCAGTAGAAATTGCTGATTCTCTCAAGGATGCACTTTCATGTGCTCGTGAAACTGCTCGCCATATTGCTTTGGATTTAGCTAGTAGCAGTAATCGTAATCTAGCGCTGGCACTTGCTATTGATAATGCTTATGTGAGTGCGATTGAGCGTAATTGCGTTTTAGACAAGATGTTTCAAAAATCTTATGTTAGTGAGGATGATAACTACGAATCTATGAACCATTTCAGCAGCATAAGATTGTCATTAGATCTTGCTATTAGCATTTCTGAAGATTTATCCTTAACGTCTTTACTAAAAAAATTCCGTAGTAACATTCCTACTGCAACTGTCTTGCCAGAAATAAGACAAAGTTTTGCTAGAGACCTTCGAATGTCTTTTTTGAGAGCTTTCAAATTAAATGAATCACTTCTCCAATTCTCTTTAAGAGATATAGAAAAAATAGAGAATTATTTTTACATAAATCAACTTATTTTTCAATGTAAAAAGTCATCAATAAGAGTATCAGATAAAACCTGGGAAGCTATTCAAAAGGAAATGTTGAAACCATGCGTAACAGTTTTATGAAGTTTTTGGGTTAAGTTTTTAGATTGTCCTACTTCAGCTTGACACCTTGTTTATGAAAATTCTATCGGCGCTAGCGACGAAGTTGGACATTAGTGATTATTCAAAGCAGGCTTTATTTGTGAATCGGTTAAGAGAAGCCACACTAAATGGTTACACCCTCTGCTTCCAGGAAAATTGATTCTTTCTGGATAAAGATGGAAGTGATGCTAAGCCTTACCAAGAAAAAGACGTTGACAGTACCCTAAAGCAATTGGCTGAAATTGAGGAACAAGACTCATGAATAGTCATTACACCATCATTATTCAATGGTCATGTGAAGATCAGTGCTATGTTGTGAGTCTTCCAGAGTGGGGTAAACACTGCCATACTCATGGGGATACCTATGAAAAAGCACTCGAAAATGCTCGTGAGGTTTTGGAACTTTTGACTGAGTCTGCGCTGGAAGAGGGGCAATCTCTACCCACACCACAATTATTTGGTCAATCTCTACAAGCTGTATAACTGTTTCAGATGGTTTCTAGACTGGGTGATGTCAGTTTCAGCGAGCTGAGCGATCGCAAAGTTTGACGCAAGAATTTTCTGTTTAATTCGTAACGGCTTGATTGAGCAAAATTCGATCGACAAACTTTGCGATCAGTTGATTGGCGATCGTCGTCTCCTGTAAATCCTTCAAAAGTTCAGTTAACTCATCCGCACTGTCCAAATAGCGGTTGTGGTAGCGAGTAATCCGCGCAATTAAATCTCCAGTATCGACCTCTGGATGGAACTGAAACGCATAAAATGGTTGGTCTGCCATTTTGAAAGCATGGTACGGGCACTGTTCGGACGACGCTAGCAAAATCGCTCCCTCTGGCAAAGATTCTGCTCGTTCTTTGTGACCGCACACTGCCCAAAAGCCATTGGGACTATCGTGGAATAGTCGATCGCTCTTCGCTGCTTCAGTCAACTGCATTGAGTACGTACCAATTTCCATATTCTGCTTGTCCACAATGACTCGCCCACCCAGCGCTTCCACCACTGCTTGAAAGCCAAAACATGAGGCAAAAACGGGGATGCTCTGCTGTAAGCAATAGACCAGTAGGCGCTTGGTGTCCTCGACAAAAGGATATTTGTTGGGCTGCGTCACTGACGCATCGCTCGAACCGCCCACAAATAGCGCATCATACCCTGCAATACAAGTCGGTTCAAATTCAGGGGTCTCAAACGTATTCAAAACTGAAAATTGAGTTGCTTCTAGCTGACTGTAGCGAACAAATTCGTCCAGTTCTTCCAAACAAGTGACTTGATCATCTCGAATTTGCAGCAGGAGAATTTGCAGTTGAGCGCGTTCTTTCATCATAGGAGCTTTAGAACCAGGCTGGCCAGCCTGCCATGATGGGGTTTTAGCAATTCTTAGTCTAATGTCTTCCGTCCCTGGTCTAAACATGGGTGGAATGGATGTGTGACCGAAATTGCAAACCTTAGTTGACATCGATCGCTCGGATTCGCGATACTGGATAACTGGCTGTCTACTCCTGCTCGGATCAGGTCAGAGACTCCTAAAGCCAACACAAAATCGTTGTGGATTCTGAGTTTTCAAAGCATCCCCTCTTAGGGATCGTGCAAAATTTGAAACTCGTGACCCAATGCTGTTTTCTGGTTGGCTACCTGTACGGCAATTCTTAGGGCACTTTTATGGCATACGCAATTATTGAAACGGGCGGCAGGCAACTGCGGGTAGAAGCTGGTCGCTTCTATGATGTCAATCGTTTGGCGGTTGAACCGGAGACCCAAGTCACGATCGACCAGGTTTTGTTTGTCCAAAATGAGGACGAATTTAGCGTTGGGCAACCCTTAGTAGAGGGTGCAACCGTTACTGCAACGGTGCTGCGGCATCTACGGGGTCGCAAAATTATTGTCTACAAGATGCGTCCCAAGAAAAAGACGCGCAAAAAGCAAGGGCACCGTCAGGAGCTAACCCGGCTGATGATTGACGCCATTAACCTGAATGGGGTAGCGGTTGCGAGTCATCAGGCGGAAGCGGAGACGTTGGAAGCACAGACATCGGATGCAGAGGGAGATGAATAACGGTCGGTCTATCCGCCTAAACTGATTTGCTGTAGGACGAATTTTTCGACTAGGGTTTGCGGCTCAGTCCAGATTTTTTGGTTAAGTGACTTAATTACAGAAAGGGATCGGACAGAATCATGGCTCATAAGAAAGGGACAGGCAGTACGCGCAACGGGCGCGATTCTAATGCTCAACGCCTGGGCGTCAAGCGTTATGGTGGCGAAGTGGTGAAAGCCGGTAATATCATCGTGCGGCAACGGGGTACCAAAATCCATCCTGGTAATAATGTGGGACGGGGCAATGATGATACGCTATTTGCCCTGGTGCATGGCGTTGTCACGTTTGAACGTCTCGGTAAGAGCCGTAAAAAAGTAAGCGTTTACCCGGTTGTTAGCGAAGTTGTCAGCGAGGCTTCTGCATAGATGCGAGTTCACATTAGGATAAGTGTTGCCTGACGAATCAGTTTTGCTTGCCCCGGTGAACAGTAGCCTAATGCCCTCACTTTTTAGAAACCACCCACGATCATGGGTGGTTGCTGAGTAGCGAGGGCATTGCTTTTGGCAAGTGATTGGTTGGCGCTTGCCCTGGGTGACTTTCCGACCAAAATCTGATTGACGATCGCAGACCTAGTGCCAGTATCAGTTGTTAGTCATCAGCGGTAGATCGTCGGAGGAGTGGAATGATAGAGATCTGCTGCGATTGCATGGATGGGTCAGGCAGATTATTTTGCTGCTTTTTTCTCTTTCTCTAGTTGTTTCTTATACTTACCAATCGCATTATATATTTCTTCGCCAGTTCCTCGGTTACGCATATCGAAGTGCATAAAGTCGCCGTAGCGCCCGCCCCAGTCTAATCCCATGCCGATGACTAGCTCTTCCTTCAGGCTCATCATGCCATGTTTGCTAATCTGTTCTTCTTGACCTTTTCTAGACCAGAGTGCAGCACAAGTTTGAATGTCTTTTTTGATGATGGCTCGCGCTTCTTCTAACGTTTTACCTTGCCATTCTGGGTTGGTTGCCTTCTGTAGTAGCTCTGCCAGTTTTTGGTCTGTCTCGGCTGATGCCTGACTGTAAGAGAAATATTCCTCTAATGCCGCATCGATGATCTGATTTTGGGTATAGGCTTTCTGGATATCAGCATCCTTAGTGCCATAAACCTTATCAAACTTCAAGGGTTGATTGAGGAGCAACATGCCAACTCGGTGAAAGACTGTATTGCTGCTTGCCATTGTCTTGTTCCCATTGGCAATGTAGGGATTTTTCCCAGGGTCAAGGTCGATCGCTAACCCAAAGATATGCATGGAATAAGCGGCGGTTTTCGATTTTTCCCGAGATCCAGCAATATGTTCGGTTAAGCCAAATTGCTTCCCGGCAGCTTCGGCACTGCCATATTTGGCGGCAAACTTTGCTTCTACTGCTTGCAGATGAGCCGCTAGGGAGGTGTGAATCGGTGTTTTCAAGGGTCTACCCAGGAATGTCAGGTTGGTGAAGTTGCTAAACCAGTCTTCTGGGTTTTTGTCTGCAAGGGTGAGCACTCCATCGACTTGCGGTAGCGATCGGCCAAATTTGACTTTTTTGAATTCAGTGGGGGTTTGAGTCGGTTGCTCGGTGGCTACCACTGGTTTGGTCTCATGTGTGGCTATTGCGGGAGGTTTTTTCTCCGAGGCTGAGGTTTGACCCAGGTTCGATTTTCGGGTCCAACCTCGCAAGGGATGTGACCTACCTACTCCATTGGGCACAACCTGTTGCACGAGTGCATATTCCTTTCCGTTTTCTACCGTGATTTGTAAAACTTCTACTTGGGAACCTTGTGGCAGGATCTGCCCAGTTGATTGCAATTCGGGTGGTGAGGTACGGATCAGCGCTTTGTCGTCGGTGATGGTTTCAAGCCCATGCTGACCTCCCACTATCTGAGTGAGAAGCTGCAATACGAGTTGGGGCGCGATCGTGATTAGCGCGGCGATCGTGGCCCCTAAACTCCCCCCCAATGCCTCCGCGTGTTTTGTTGCTGCTGATATCGCAGGATGCTGATCTGTACGCTTACTTGACTCCGGTTGAGGCGGAGGAAGTTGAGTTGTGTGCTGATCAGTGCTTGGCGGTGCGATAGTGGGAACAGGAGGAATGGAGGTAGAAGCAGATCCCGCAGGTGCTGATGTGGCGGTTGGTGGCAATGCATTGAGGGCATCCAGCAACGGAGACCAGTGCGCTCCCTTATCGCCAGCTTGCTTTTTGCCAGCTTGCTTTTTGACGGCATCGCTCATGACGGTGAAATGGTTGCTGTGCCCAACTGGGATGGTGCGATAATTGTCGTGTAGCTTTTGATAGACAGTAGAACTGCTGCCACCCAGGTGGTTGGCATGGTTCTCAAACCAGGTGTCGATCGCCTCTCCTAAGTTTTTGTACCGCTTGGCATACCCGGTTGTGTAGTAGCCCCGAAATCGTGAACTGCCCTCCAAATAGTGCAGCTGTTTGGCTTCTGAAATACCGGAGGTTAGATACGCAAGATCTTGTTTTAGCCGATTCTCGACCCAGACAATTGCGGCTGCCCCACCATCATGAATGCCATCAAACAAAATCAGGTCACTCATTTTGGTTGGCGCGTTTTTGCTATTGAACAAGCGTCCAGCAGCATCGCCGCCACCGCTGTGACCCGATAGCGCCACCCGCTGCACGTTGGGTTTTTGCTGCAATATGTTCGCCTGTACCAGCGCATCGTAAACTTCTTGTAAGTACGCATCACTGTTAAACTCCCCGAACTGCGATCTCGAAGTTCCTTCAGGCAGTACCGCAATCATGGGGCGATTGCTTGCTTCCAACTGCTGCTCAATCTTGGCGTATTCAACATCATAGACAGTGCCTTTACCCTGTTGCTGTCGATAATCGGTCAGGGGATTATCTGCGATGTTATGACCGTGAAAATGCAACAGCAATTCGATCGGTTGAGCCGCATTAATCTGCTGAACCAGATTTTCTGGTATCAAGACAATGGCACGACCGGCTGCACTTTCCTGACTGGCAACAGCTGTTTTGCCGTCCCGATTGAACATTGCCGATTCCTGATTGCCCTGCTTCAAGCCTTGAATTGGAATCCGACGAATTTTGCCAACTTTAAACTCGCCTGCATTCCAGCCCGTATTTTGAGGTGCCTGAGTCACACCAGACTTTGCTTCTGAAGACGCTGCATCTGTCCATCCCACTCGATAAGTCGGTTTCTTTGCCGCTGCTACCTTGGATGAATCATCGCGTTGAATCAGCAGACCAACTGCTTGTTTGGTCTGAACAGCATTCGGTTGAGGCGGAAAAATGGAAATTTGACTCAAGTCAAATCCATAGGTGGGAAGCGACTCGGAAATAGGAGGAGTGTGAGTTCCCGGTTGGGTTTCATCTGCAAAAGGACGAAACAGCCTTCTGTGTTGCTGTGATGCGGCGGCAGCTTTGCGTTGAACCCGAAGGCGGCTATACATGAGTAGAGTCCTCTCAAGCAGATTGCGCAGACAATTGTTGGAGTTTGCTTTGTTTCCTGGCTCTGTCGGAGCATCCCTTTTGGAGGTTTTGCCTCCCCTGTAAAATCAAAGCTGAGTCTTGATCCTGCCATCCCAAGGTAGCATCTCCGAACGATCGTCAACAATTGGCTAATCAGGCAGGGTGGGGGCTTTCTACAAAATTTAGAAATGCTCGGCTGTTCATTTTGGACTATTTTATTTTTTAACTTGGCTGATATCTTTTGAATCTGGCTTAAATCAGGTGCTCACCATGGGAGAGAGGTCATGAAAAAACAGAGGGCTGAGGCGATCTCATTTGCCAATGGGGGCGGCAGGCAAACTCAGAAAGATCCAGTACTGTGGAACGATTGGCATGTTTTGGCACGATCTTCCGATCTTCTCCCTGGCACTGTTCTAAAAGTCCGCTTGCTCGATCAAGACCTGGTATTGTGGCGTGGTCAGGACACTCAAATTTTGGCATGGGACGATCGTTGCCCTCATCGTAGTGTGCGACTTTCTCGGGGCACTGTAGTCGAAAATACGCTGATTTGTTCCTACCATGGCTTGGTTTATGACCAAACTGGGAGGTGTATCAAAGTGCCTGCTCATCCTGAGTATGTGCCACCACCACAAGCCTGTGTGCTGACTTATCAGGTTCGCGAACAGTATGGGTTGGTGTTTGTTTGTCTGGGGCAGCCTGAGCAAACGATTGTGCCTTTCCCCGAATGGGAAGATCCCAATTATCGAACCTTTTTATGTGGTCCCTATCCCTGTCGTACCAATGGGTTACGCGCGATCGAAAACTTTTTGGATGCTGCCCATTTTCCGTTTACCCATACCGGAATTTTGGGCGATCCTGAAAAGCCCACTCTGGAAAACTATGAAGTGACCACCGATGAGCAGGGGGTACGATTGCACAATGTCCGGGTCTGGCAACCTGATCCGGCGGGCATCGGGCAAGCCGATTATGTTACCTATGATTACCAGGTGCTCCGTCCGCTGACTGCCTATTTGCGGAAGCATATGTTGGATGGGCAAATTCTAACGATTCTCGATTTGGTCACACCTGTAAAAGAGGATGAATGCATTAGCTGGATGCTATTTGCCGTGAATTATGAAATCGCAGATGAAGATGCGCGCGCTTTTCAAGAAACGATTATTCTTCAAGATGTTGCGAATTTAGAATCCCATCACCCTCAGCAATTACCACTCGATATGCTGACGGAGTTTCATATTCCCTGCGATCGTGGTTCGCTGGCATATCGCCAATGGTTAAAAAAGCTGGGTTTAACTTATGGTGTTCTGTTTTGAGATAAGGGTTTGCCCACGTGGCAATTATCAAACGACCGATTTGAGCTATCGCGATTCTATTTAGATTGGGAAAGGAATTTCTCATGGAGAAAGACTTTCACAACTCTCCTTTTTCCACAAATCATTTCGCTCCGCTCTACCGGTGGCGTTCAATTTACTTAAAGAAAATCGATCCCGATTCCTGATTGAATAGGGATGAGATGGCGTATAAAAATCTCGTCTTTTATAGGGTTGCATCCTAGAAAATCGATCCCGATTCGGCGTTGAGGTGTTGCCGTGAAAGTTTATTGGTCAATCAAAGAAATTCCTGAACTAGCCAATTTATCTCCTGAACAGCGCAAGCAAGCGTGGGGAGACTGCTATAAAAAATATGCACTCAAATCCTGGCAATCCTGGGTTGGCATTGGGGTGATGGCGATGTTGATTATTGTGGGGATCAAGCTTTTCGGTCCTATTTTGGGGGGGGCGATCGGGGGTGGTTTGGGCGGTGGTATCTGGAGCGTCATTCTGACCAACTATCTCCGTCCCTATTTAAAAAACTACGTCGAACAAAATTTTTAGTAGAAATTGCTGCAAAAAAGGGCGATCTCCTTTTTGCAAGGGTTTCGCCCAAATTGACCTTATAGAGACGCGACAAACCGCGTCTCTATAAGTTTACGCGCATTATCCGTTCATGCTCTTGTCCAGCAAACTCTACTTTTGTTAAGTGCCAAGTTTGGCAATTAGCTGCTGAAGTTGATGTTTTTCTTGTTTAGGAGAGTGGTGAGATTGTACCCATGCTCTGGCAGCATGACTCACCGAAATCCGCTCAACAGGAGATAACGCTAGGAATTCTAAAATGGCTTCTCCCAGACGATGCAGTTGCGATCGGGGCAATAAAAATCCTGTCTTCCCATGTGTGATGACTTCTGGGATCCCGCCTGCATCACTTGCAATGCAACAACACCCGCATGCCATAGCTTCCAGGAGCGCATTGGGCATTCCTTCCCAGAGTGAAGGCTGTAAGTAAACATCGCACAGTCGCAAATGCTTCGCGACCTGTTCTGGGTTTGCCAGATGCCCAGTGATAATAATTCGACTGGCTGCCCCCGGATGTTGTACCCCAAAATTTTGTAAAACGGACTGTTCGGAGAGACGCACCTCGCCAATAATCAGCAGGCAAGCAGGTCGGTGCGATCGCACGGTTGCTAGAGCTTGTAGGAGAAACTGTTGCCCTTTTTTTTCTCTCAATTCGCCAGAAAATCCCAAGATCACTTCCTCTGCCCTAATGCCCAATGCTTGCCGCAGTCGGATGGTTTCCGTCGTATTCTCAGAGTTAGTTTCCAGCGGGGTAAACATGCCACTATCAACTGTGTTGGGGAAAAGTATCACCCCTGCTTGTCGTTGGCTGAGCGTCTGCACTTTGTGTGCTATATCCCGACTCACGGCAGTAATCAAACTTGCCCGTTCTAGGGTCCATTGCAATCGAGCAAAGTCTCCTGGTGGAAAAAGGGCGCGATCGAGATCATTGCCGCGTACACTAACCAGACTAGGAATTACCTGCATTTCGGCAAACCAAGTTGCTAGAAACCCAGATGGAAATAAGTAATGTCCCCATACGCCAGAATAGGGATGAATCTGATGCAACCAATCCATCAGGTTCAGTGTGTGTGGTAGGGTCATATCCCAATGACGATATAGTCCAACCCGATAAACTTTGGGCTGTTCGGTCTCTATCTCTCTTTCTGTCTCTGGCGGCAATACCTCACCTGATCGCAAGAAACGACTCCAGGTCAACACATCAACCGCAACATCCAATTGGCAAAGCGTCTGGGTTAGGCGTCCAGCACTACTTGCCAAACCGCCAATATCGGGTGGAAAACGCTCAGTAATAAATAAGAGTCGTTGCAATGCAGTTCTCAAAAATTGTGTTTGGGGAGCTTAAGATGGAAGATTTTGCTGTTGGAAAAATAGGTTTACCCAACGCTTTGTTGATGTAGATCGTTACTAATCCTTGATTTGGGATTGGTGTAAATCGGCAATTGGATAATGAATTCTGCTCCTTCCTGCGCAGATGCTTGAAAAAACAGTTGACCTTTATGTCTTTCGACCACGATCTGATAGCTTGTAGATAATCCCAAGCCAACTCCTTTGCCGACTGGCTTGGTCGTAAAAAAAGGGTCAAATAAGCGAGATTGAAACTCTTTTGCAATGCCGATTCCATTATCTTTAATTCGAATAACTACCATCTTCGATTCAATCAGTTCGGTACCAATCCATATTTTTGGTGTTTCTTGAAAAAGAAGATTCTGGCTTGATTTACATTCCAATGCATCGATCGCATTATTCAATAAATTGAAAAAAACCTGATTCAGTTCGCCTGCATAACAATTGACTAAAGGCAAATCCCCGTATTGCTTAATGATCTGAATCTCAAAATTCTCTTCTGTCCTCCTCAGCCTTGGTTGAAGTAACAAAAGCGCACTGTCAATTCCCTCATGGAGGTCAGCCAGCTTAATCTCGGATTCATCCAGTCGTGAAAAGATCCGTAAGGCTAAAATCACCGTGCAAATCCGCTCTACCCCTGTTTGCATAGAACCCATAATTTTGGGCAAATCGACCATTAAAAAATCAAGATCAATATCCTCAATTGCTGATTGAATTGCCGAACTTGGCTTGGGATACTCTGTTTGATAAAGATGAATTAAATGCATCAAAGATTGTATATACTCATTCGCTGGTTTCAAATTACCAGCGATAAAACTGATCGGGTTATTTATTTCATGAGCAACTCCAGCAACGAGTTGCCCCAGACTCATCATCTTTTCTTGTTGTATTAATTGAGCTTGAATTTTCTTGAGTTCACTAAAAGATTGCTTTAATTCAGCATTTTGTATTTCAAGCCGTTTCCTAAGCTCAAAAATATTGAGTTGTGTCTGCACTCGTGCCAAGACCTCTTCAAATTGAAAAGGCTTTGTAATATAGTCTACTCCTCCCATCTGAAAAGCTTTTACTTTATCCTCAACATCGTCTAAAGCGCTGAGGAAAATGATTGGCACAGGTTGTGTTTGGGGATTTTCTTTCAATTTTCTACAAACTTCATAACCGTCCATACCCGGCATATTCACATCTAGCAAAATAAGATCAGGCAATAAAGTTTGAACAGCTGTTAATGCCATCTGCCCAGTTAAGGCTTTCCGGACGTTAAAACCTCTCTCCAATAACATGACAGATAAAAAACGAATGTTATCCGGAGTATCATCAACAATTAAAATATCAGCTTGGAATCGGTTTTTTGACTGTAAATTCATGAGGTCAAAAGCTCGAATGGGTGGTCAGCTTCTGAACCGTGCAGTAGATTGCCCTGCACAGCCTAATGTTGCAAACACTAAATTTTGCAACCAGGGGTTTGGGGCTTCGCCCCCAAGAAGGGGTGGAATCCCAAACCCCTTTCAAAACTTTTGTTTTGCTGTACTAGATAATTGAACAATCGTATTGACCAGCAGAATTTGCCTACTCTCAACTTCGTTAAGCGAGTTAATTTAGATCAAAACACTGCATTCTGATGAGGCAAAGATTGCACGATGATCACTGATCACCCGATGACCCCTGATAACAAGATGCATCTTACTCAACCACGAATTCGGATGCACTACTTCACTATTAAAAAGTGAGCGGAAAATCTAGAGTAACCGCTTTATTACCCCAATCTCTATATCGTATCTGAATCTAAGGCACAACAGATGGTTGCTAAACCTAAATTGGCTAATTTAGTCGTGGATACAATAAATCTAAATTTTAGCAATTTTCAATCGTCATAACCCTACTCAACCAATGACAGCTCAATTGGACTAAAACCACATACAAAATCACCCCTACCCATCAACTAATCGAAGCCTAGCTAACACTCAGTAGTGGAAATCCCAAATTTTCTCGTTGCTTCAAATAAAGATGAGCGACCTGTCTCGCTAAACTGCGAATCTTGAGAATATAGCGCGTCCGTTCCGTGACAGAAATGACACCCCTCGCGTCTAACAAATTAAACGTATGCGAACACTTCAAAACATAATCAAAGGCAGGCAGCACTAATTCCTTGAGCATCAATCGTTCAGACTCTTGCTCAAACTGTCCAAATAAAGTAAATAGCAACTCTGGATTCGATGCCTCAAAGTTATAGGTCGAATTCTCAACCTCACCCTGAAGATGAACATCCCCGTAGGACAACACACCATTCCAGCGAATATCAAAAATTGAGTTAACTCCCTGGAGATACATGGTTAGTCGCTCTAATCCATAAGTTATCTCAACCGAAACCGGACGACAATCAATCCCACCACATTGCTGGAAGTACGTAAACTGGGTAACTTCCATCCCATCTAACCAAACTTCCCAACCTACACCCCAAGCACCGACAGCAGCATCTTCCCAGTTATCTTCTACAAAGCGAATATCGTGATCGTCTGGTTTAATCCCTAAGGCTCTGAGCGAATCTAAATAAAGCTCCTGAATATTGCCCGGGGAAGGCTTAATTAAAACTTGGTATTGATAATAATGCTGTACGCGATTTGGATTTTCTCCATACCGCCCGTCCGCTGGTCGGCGACACGGCTCCACATAAGCAACAGACCAAGGTTCAGGACCGATCGCCCGCAAAAACGTATGCGGACTTTTCGTCCCAGCTCCCTTCTCAGTATCGTAAGGCTGAACAATCAAACATCCCTGCTCAGCCCAGAACTGATGCAACGTAGCAATTACTGACTGAAAGTTCACGCCCAAACCTACCCAAAACTCACCCTAATTGAATCATATTCTGAACCCTGAATTCTGTTGAAACAGGCTCAACTCTAGAGCCCAGGGCAATATCAACCTTACTTCGACCAAAATGCACCACGTACGGCACTATATTCGAAAAAAAAAACTAGTACAAAATAACTAGGACGAAAAACCTTGGATACTTAATGCCCTGTTCATAAGGCTTTTAGGAAAATCTCAAGTTTTTTTCTGCAAACCCATTGACAGGTGCGAAAGGTTTGGATACATTAGGTAAGCGCGGTGAGGGGGAGCGACGCGAAAGCGAAGCGAACCGAGCCGCTTGAACCAAGAAAACAGAATAGTTTGGAAG
>JAESFS010000051.1_pt1 | contig 136684 bp, 114 predicted proteins | sample 9269441 | NCBI WGS metagenome assembly JAESFS01 (sample SAMN14502548, study PRJNA617105) | algae metagenome | isolation source: Scytolyngbya sp. HA4215-MV1 and co-occurring heterotrophs from sample from... | place: USA: Laie Falls, Oahu, Hawaii | collected 2010-08-22
ACAACACCAGCCACATTCTCACCCTCTCCAACGCCGGCGCCGCCGTCGCCCAGATCACCCTCAACGGGAACTTCACCGGCGACACCTTCTCGGCCCTGGCCGTCAGCGGTGGCGTCACCCAGGTCAATCTTCTGGGCGGCGGCGGCGACACACCCACTCCCCCGGCCGGCACCGGGAACCATGATTCCTTCCTGTGGGGCGGAGCCATCGGCGGCTCGTGGGACGTTGCGTCGAACTGGGTTGACCAGACGACGGGGGAGGACCCTGCGTCGGTTGCGCCGGGATCGACGGACGACGTGACGATCGCGGCGGCGGGGGGCGGCGCGACGACGGTGATCACGGGGACCGGGGATTCGGCCTCGCTGACGATCCAAGGCCCGACCTTGCTGGCGGGGCAGTTCACGACGGGGAGCCTGAGCGACACCGATACGCTGGTCCTAAATGGGGGCAGCGTGCTGACGGACACTGGAGACGCCTCCGTCAGCCAACTCCAATTGAATGGTGGGACTTTCGCTGTTGACGGGAGTTTTGCCGGGTCGTTGTCTGCTAGCAGGGGCTCATTGTCGATCGGCTCGGCAAATTTTTCCAGTGTATCGCTGCTTTCTAGCAGCACCGCGACAGTCTCAGGTCTCATGACCGTTTCTGGAACTGGCGGTGAACTTGAAATTTCTGAAAGCTCTCTTACTATTAATGGAGATGCCCAATTTAAAGATTATTATGGTAACAGTTACTACAATATTTCAGGGCAAACCGCCAATCTAGCAATAGAAGGAGATCTTATTGCCAATACATATTATTATTATTCTTATGGAATGAAGTTCGTGAGCATATCTGGCGGGGCCAATGTCTCTGTCGGCGGCAACGTCACGGAAATTCGTCACCCCTTCTATTTTGATATTGGCGGAGGATCTTTCACTGTCGCTAATTCTTATCAGTCCCAAGGAGGAACCATTTCTGTGCATGATTCAGGACATGCACGTCTTGGCTCCCTGGAATACGCAGGCGGCGGGATTAACCTTTTCGTAGATGGCGCCTCCGCTATGGAGATAGGCTCGCAAGGAGGAGCGGCCCCGGGCGCCATCACCATTGATGCAGGGGTCAACGTCGCGGAAGCCGGCTCATTCAACGCACCCGTCATCGATGACGAGGGCACGCTCGCCGTCACCAACAACCAGACCCTCACCCTGAACGGCCAACTGATCGGCGCGGGGCAAGTGCAGATCGGCTCGGCCGCCACGCTGAACGTCAATGGCGCGCTCAACGGGGCCGGGCAGATCCAGGTGGGTACCGGAGCAACCCTCGTGCTCTCCAACACAGGTACCTCGACCGGCACGGAGACCATCAGCTTCGCCGGCCCACGCGGCGCGCTGAAGCTCGACACTTCCGACCTCGACGGCAGCGGCGTCTTCGCGCCCGTCGTCAACGGCTTCAACGCCACGGACGTGATCGACTTCAACGGCGCCGTCACCGACGCAACCTACGACAACACCAGCCACATTCTCACCCTCTCCAACGCCGGCGCCGCCGTCGCCCAGATCACCCTCAACGGGAACTTCACCGGCGACACCTTCTCGGCCCTGGCCGTCAGCGGTGGCGTCACCCAGGTCAACGTCGCGGGCGTGGGCTATACGCCGACGATCGTGTCGGTGGCGGAGTATCTGGCCCAGAAGAGCTTCCTCGACAATGCTATCGGCAGCTTCATCGTCTCCGACAGCGGCGACGCCATTGCGAGCCAGATCGACGCGCTCAACGCGGACACCCACGCGACCCAGCTGATCTTGTCCGACGAGGGCATTCCGGCACTGCCACTGACGCTGCAGCAATACACGGACGACAAGGCGGCCATCGGCAAGATCGCCGGCAACTTCACTTTGGCCGTCTCGGACACGACGGCGAACATCTCCGCCGCCTTCGACACGCTCAACGCCGATGCGCTCGTCTCCGCCATCACGCTGACGGACCCGGTGGCCACGCCGCTGACGCTGACCGCCCAGCAGGCGCTCCAGGACACCGCGGCTCTGTTCGCCATCACCAACCCCTACACGGTGACGGTGCAGGATACGGCAATAGCCGTGTCTGGCAGCTTCGACGAGCTCGCCTTCGATTCCGACGTCACGGCCCTCCAGCTGACGGACGGGGACACGAATCCGCTCACGCTCACGCTCACGCAGTACCAGTTCGACCAGGGCCTCCTCGCCTCCATTAAGAGCCCCTATTCCATTGCTCTGTGGGGTGGGGGAGCGGACGTGTCCGCGGCCCTCGATGACTTGAATGCCGATGCACACGTCACCTCGATCACAATCACGGACGGCCAGCCCCTGACGCTCGACGTGACCCAGTACGAGAGCGGAGCGATCGACAAGGTCCTGGGCGCCAACGCCATCGCCATCAGCGATACGGGCGTGGCCATCGCCTCGGCCTTCGACCAGCTCGACTTCGACAGCCGCATCAGCCAGATCTCGCTGACGGACGGAGGCACGCTGACCCTGAGGATGGGACAGTACCTGTCCACCGGCACGGCGTTGGGACACCTCACGGGGAACTACAGCCTGGCGCTGAGCGGATCGTCGGACGAAATTTCCACTGCCTTCGACATGCTGAACAGCGACAGCCGCGTCACGAGCATCACCCTCGACGACATGGTGCAGCCGCTGACACTCACGGCCTTGCAGGTCCAAAACGACACCACGGCGCTGGGCGAGATCAGCAACTCGAGCTTCAGCGTCACGGTGAAGGATACCGCTGCTGCGATCTCGGGAGCGTTCGACGCTCTCGTGGGCAACGACGCCGTGACCTCGCTCAGCGTGACAGATGGGGCCACGACCTCCCTGTCCCTGACCCTGCAGCAATATGTCGACGGGGCGAGCCTGCTCGCCAAGATGAGCGAACCCTACACGCTGGACCTCACTGGCTCGAGCGCGGACCTGGCTTCGGCGCTGCAGCAGCTTGCAGACGACACCCACATCGCCAGCATCGCCGTGACGGACAGCGACGCCATCACGTTGTCGCTGCCCGAGTACTTTGCCTACGGGCCGGTGCTGAACGGAGTGGCGTACTTCGGGGGCGTGGCGCTCACAGACACGAGCACGACCATCGCAGGAGATTTCAGCCAGCTCTCCACCGATTCGCGCATCGCCACCGTCACCCTGACGGATCCCGATCCGTTGCACCTCACCATCGCGCAGTACCTGGACGGCACGGCGCTGCTTTCGAAATTCGTGGGGGGCTATTCCCTCGCACTCTCGGGGACTGTCGCCGACGTCACCCTGGCGCTGGATACGCTGAACGGTGATCCGGCCATCGGCTCCATCGCCCTGGACGACGGGGCGACAATCCCTCTTGCGCTGACGGTCGTGCAGACCCTCAAAGACACCAACGCCCTGGGCGAGATCACGGGATCCTTGACGCTGCTTGTGCAGGACCACGCGAGCATCATCGCGGGCCTCTCGGACACGGACATCCAGGGCCTGTCGGCGGCGGGCGCCTCCTCGGTCGCGGCGACGGACACCCCCGTCACGCTCGACCTTTCGAGAGCCCTGGCCTATGCGCAGGCGGGCCTGTCCGTCAGCGGTCCTGGCGGCGCGGCGGCCGTCCTTGCCGATCAGGGCAGCATCATTGCCGGCATCGACCAGTTCCAGGCCGATCTCCTGAAGGCGGCCGGCTACACCAGCCTCACCTCCACCGACGGCGTGGTGCCCATGAGTCTGACGGAGGCGCTGATCCTGTCGGGAGACAACCTGCAGGTCATCCCAGGAACGAGCGTCGCCGATACGCTTGCCACCCTGCTCGCGCTGACCCAGGCCCAGGCCGATGCGCTCTACACGGCGGGCCAGTCCATCCAGGCCTCGGATACGGCAGCCCATATCCAGGCCCTCACGACAGCTCAGATCACGACCCTGGCCAATCGCCACGTCTCCCTGATCACCTCCAGCGATACGGGCGTTACGCTGACAACAGCGCAGGCCACGTCCCTGGAGACGGCTCATCTTCCCGTGGCAGTCCCGGTGGGATTCGTGGTGAGCGTGTCGGGCACGGCCGCCCAGCTTCAGGCCCTCACCGCGGCGCAGCTCGGTGGTCTGCCGGCCATTGGCGTCAGCGTGCTCGCCGCGAACAACGTCTCGGTCAAGTACTCGGTAGCGCAGACGCGGGCCATCGAGCAGGCTCACCTGTCGGTCACTTCGCTTTCTACGACGTCGGTGACGGTCTCCGACACGGGCGCCGCCCTGCAGACGCTGACGGCCGGCGAACTCGGCCTGCTGGCCAGCACGGGCTTCAAGAACGCCACCGCAGGCGCCGCCGTGCTCGCCTCCACCAGCGGCAATGTCAGTCTCAACGCCGCCCAGGTGCTCGCCCTCGAGGGCCCGCCGGCTCTCAAGGTCTCCGCGCCCAGCGGGTCCAAGGTCAGCCTCACCGACACGGCCGGCGCGATCGCGGCCCTCTCCTCCGCCCAGCTCGCCCAGCTCTCGGCCACCGGCGTCAGCGCCATCAGCGTGAGCGACACCAGCATCAGCCTCGGCGTGGCCCAGGCGGTCGCGCTCGAAAGCCCCGCCATCAAGATCACCGACAACTTTGGGACGGTGAGCATCGCCGACACGGCGGCCGCTATCCAGGCCCTGACCACGACCCAGATCAGCGCGCTCACCGGCACCGGCGTCACCCGCATCGTGGCCACCGATGCCGCGGTCACCCTCAGTGTCGCCCAGGGCAAGGCTCTGGAGACGGCTGGCGTCACGCTGGGCGGCCCCAGCGGCACGACCACGACCCTCGCCGACACGGCTGCCACGATCCAGGCCCTCACCGCGGCCCAGATCACCGGACTTGGCGCGCTCTCTGTGGGAACGCTGACGGCGACGGACAATGTCCTCGTGAGCCTCACGGTGGCCCAGGTCAATGCTCTGGAAAACACCACCAGCCACCCGCGCTTCACCACGAGCGCGCGCGTCTCCGACACAGCCGCCAACCTGCAGACGCTCACAACGACGCAGATTGCCGGCCTGCAGGGGACAGGGATCGGTACGGTCTACGCCAATAACGGGGCCGTGAAGTACTCGGTCGCGCAGGCGCGGGCGATCGAACAGGCGCACCTGACCGCGGCATCTTCCGTGACCACGGTGACGGTCTCCGACACGGGCGCCGCCCTGCAGACGCTGACGGCCGGCGAACTCGGCCTGCTGGCCAGCACGGGCTTCAAGAACGCCACAGCAGGCGCTGCCGTGCTCGCCTCCACCAGCGGCAATGTCGGCCTGAACGCCGCCCAGGTGCTCGCCCTCGAAGGCCCGCCGGCTCTCAAGGTCTCCGCGCCCAGCGGGTCCAAGGTCAGCCTCACCGACACGGCCGGCGCGATCGCGGCCCTCTCCTCCGCCCAGCTCGCCCAGCTCTCGGCCACCGGCGTCAGCGCCATCAGCGTGAGCGACGCCAGCATCAGCCTCGGCGTGGCCCAGGCGGTCGCGCTCGAAAGCCCCGCCATCAAGATCACCGACAACTTCGGGACGGTGAGCATCGCCGACACGGCGGCCGCTATCCAGGCCCTGACCACGACCCAGATCAGCGCGCTCACCGGCACCGGCGTCACGCGCATCGTGGCCACCGATGCGGGGCCGACGCTGAACGTCGCCCAGGCGAAGGCGATGGAGACGGCAACCATCACTTTGGGCGTGACCTCAGGCAAAAGCTCGATCGCTGACACAGCGGCCAACCTCGCGTCCTTCACGGCCAGCCAGATCACGGGGCTCGGCGCCCTCTCCCTGGGCACTCTGGCGGCGACGGACAGCGCCGTTGTTAGCCTGACGGTAGCCCAGGCCAATGCCCTGGAAGCCACGACCGGCCAGCCACGCTTCACCACGAGCGCGCGCGTCTCCGACACCGCCGCCAACCTGCAGACGCTCACCGCAACGCAGATTGCCGGCCTGCCGGCCGCCGGCCTCACGGCTCTTTACTCCAACAACAATGCCAACGTGACGTTCACGGCCGCGCAGACGTCCAGCATCGCCACGGCCGGCCTGGGCCTCTCCGCCCAGGGCACCCACACCATCACTGAGACCTTCACCAACGGCAGCACCATCGTCTCTGGCCTCACCAGCACGGGTGGGGAGGCGCTGACCCTGGGCGGCAACAGCCTTACGGTTACATCCGGCGCCTCGCAGTTCTCCGTCACCAGCGCGGGCCAGACCGTTCCCCTGGCCACGAACGCCAGCAAGACGATCACGGCCACCAGCCGCACCAACGAGACCTTCGCCTTGCACGCCGGTTTTGGCTCGGAGGCTGTCACCGGCTTTGCCGCGACCGGAGCGAGCACCCACGACGTGATCCAGCTGGACTTCTCGATGTTCAGCTATCTCAACAGCAGCATGACCCAGGCCCAGGCCGCCAGCGCCTTGCTGAGCCACGCCACGGGAACCACCAACACCGTCATCACCGACACCGCAGGTGACACGCTCACCCTCAACGGCGTCACCAAAGCCACCCTCACCGCCAATACCGCAGACCTGCGCTTCGTCTGACCGGGCAACCCGATCAGCCTCCTTCGAGTTCGGTCATGAGTGACGTCACAGAGTCATACAGGGAGGCCGCGGTCGCCGCCGCGGCCTATTCACAACTCGACCAAGGCCTCTACGCCTTCAGATTGATCGCGGCGTACTACCGGATTGCGGCCGACCCTGCGCAACTCGCACACGAGTTGGCTCTGGGGCGGCGAATGGCCTCGGCCGAGGATCTCATACGAGCAGCCAATATCGTGCAGCTCAAATCACGCATCGTCGAAAACCTCACGCCCCATCGGCTGAAATCCATTCCCTACCCTGCAATCCTGGGCCTCAAGGATGGCGGCTTCGCGGTTCTGGCCATGGGCTCGGCCCCCGGCCATCTTCGTCTCGTCGATCCCATCGCCCATACCGGGAAGGAATGGCCGATCGACGAAGTTCTGCGCCTCGCCTCGGATACAATAATCCTTGTCACACGCCGAATGGGGGGACCTGGCGTGAATCCCGACGCGTTCGGGTTTGCCTGGTTCTTGCCCTCGCTTGTCCGTTATCGAAAGCCCCTCACGCAAGTTCTCCTCGCCTCCCTCTTTGTTCAGGTCTTTGCTCTCATTACTCCCTTGTTCTTCCAGCTGGTTGTGGACAAGGTGCTTGTTCATAAAGGCATATCCACGCTCATTGTTCTTGTCGTGGGGCTGATCACACTCGGTTTTTTTGAAGCGCTACTTCAATATTTAAGGACTTATATTCTGAATCACACGACGAACCGCATCGACGTTGAACTGGGTAGAAGGCTTTTCCATCACCTTTTTCGGTTGCCGCTGAATTACTTCGAAACGCGCGCGGCCGGACAAACCGTCGCCCGCGTCCGGGAACTTGAGACCATCCGTTCCTTTCTGACTGGCCAGGGGCTCACTTCCGTCCTCGATCTCGTTTTCACGCTAGTCTTCATCATCGTACTTTTCTTGTACTCTACCAAGCTAACGCTTGTCGTTCTCTTGTCGATTCCGGTCTACATCGTGATCGCGACAACAATTGGTCCACTTATTCGTGATTACATCAAAGAAAAATTCGATCGGGGCGCCAAATCGCAGCAATTCTTGATCGAGTCGATCGTTGCAGCGCAAACGCTGAAGGCGGCGGGCGTCGAGCCGATGATGCAAGCCCAGTGGGAGGAGCGGCTCGCGGCGTATGTCCGGACGTCCTTCGACGCGAGCATGGTCGGGACATTCGGCCAAGGTCTCGTCCAGTGGGTGAGCAAGTTGACAACAGCCCTCATTCTCTTCTTGGGCGCGCAAGCCGTCATTTCGGGCGACATGACCGTCGGCGAGTTGATCGCCTTCAACATGATTGCTTCCCAGGTGGTCCAGCCAATTCTCCGCCTGTCCCAGCTCTGGCAGGATTTTCAGCAGGTTCAGGTCTCCGTCGCCCGGCTCGGCGATATCCTCAACGCCCCCATGGAACCGACACCCCGCAACCTTTTGAGCCTCCCGCCGCCCCAGGGAGCGATCGACATCCGGAATGTGACGCTTCGCTACCGCCCGGATTCACCTGACGTTCTCCGCGACGTTTCGCTTTCCATTTCGGCGGGAGAGGTCATCGGCATCGTCGGTCCATCAGGATCAGGAAAGTCAACTCTCACGAAGCTCGTCCAGCGCCTCTACGGTCCCCAACAGGGCCAGATTCTCCTCGACGGCATTGATATCGCGCAGCTCGATCCCGGTTGGTTGCGTCGCCAGATTGGGATCGTCCTGCAGGAGAACCTGCTCTTCAATCGCACCCTCCATGAGAACATCGCCCTGAGTGATCCCGCCATGCCTCGGGCCATGGTGATGCAAGCCGCCAAACTGTCCGGCGCCGACGAATTTATTTCCCAATTACCCCAAGGCTACGACACCCTGATCGAGGAACGGGGCGCCAACCTGTCCGGCGGCCAACGACAGCGTGTCGCCATCGCCCGCGCGCTCGTGACAAATCCACCCATTCTGATTTTGGACGAGGCCACGTCAGCACTCGATTATGAAAGCGAGCGCATCATACAGGAGAACATGAAAGCCATCGTGCGAGGGCGCACTGTCATCATCATCGCTCATCGGCTTGCTGCAGTCCGCCCCTGCACACGGATCATCGGCATGGAGAAAGGCCGGATCGTCGAGCAGGGAACGCATGCTGAGCTCCTCTCTCGACGTGACGGCCTGTACGCCCACCTTTGGGCCCTTCAGTCGGAACAGGCGCTGGCATAAGAGATGAACCAGAGAGTTTGGCCACCATCATTCCCTCACTGGAAACCGGAGACCCCGCAGCCCCCCGCGGTCACGGGCCGCGACCGCGAGTTTTTGCCGGCCGCACTCGAGATTCTGGAGACGCCTCCTTCGCCTCTCCCCACGGCGGTGACGCTGGCAATCTGCGCATTCACAGCTCTCGGCCTACTATGGTCCGTCATAGGCCACCTCGATGTCCACGCCGTGGCTCCCGGCAAGATCGAGCTCACGAGCCGGGCCAAGGTCATCCAGCCACTCGAACCAGGAAAGGTGGCCGCCGTCGCCGTGGAGAACGGCAGCAGGGTCCGCGCTGGAGACCTTCTTCTGGAATTCGACCCCGCTGAAGTCCTCGCGGACAAGCTGTCCGCCGCCGACTCGCTCTACGCCAGTCTGGCGGAGGTCGCACGCCGCAGGGCCGCCATCACGATCGCGACCTCTGCGATGCAAAGCGAGACTGACACCTCCACCGAGGTGCTGCGGCTCGGCGCCGTCGTGCAGCAAATGACGAGCGACGGCCAGCCACTCCTGACCTACGATGAGGAGATTCCAGAATTAGTCCGATCACGTGAAACGGCCGTTTTGCGGGCTGATTTGAACCAGCTTGCCGATACGCTCTACAGCATCGAAAAGTCGATCGCTCAGAAAAGGGCGACCCAAGATCGGCTCAACATGAGCATCGAATACCAGAACTCGTTGATCGACACCCTCAACCAACGTGTTGCGACACGACAAGAATCGATCAAGCTTCGTGTAGGCACGAAGATCAGCTTATACGACGCGAGAGAAGCTCTCCAAAAATCACAAGCTTCCTTGGCCTCGGACAAGGGACAGCTCATAGAAATTGAGGCTGCAATCACTGAACTTGCGAGCGAGAGAACGAAATTATATTCCCAGTTCATCGCGGATAACGAAGGCAAGATTGCAAGTTCAGCCCGAAAAGCCGATGAAAGCCTGCAAGCCCTGCATAAGACTCAGGCACGCCTGAGCCGTACCAGACTGACTTCGCCGATCGATGGAACGATCCAGCAACTCGCTGTCACAACGATCGGACAAGTCGTTACGACGGGTCAGCAACTCATGGTGGTGATCCCCTCCAGCGGCCCCGTCCAGGTGGAAGCCCTGGTGGCGAACATCGACGTGGGGTTCATTCGCGTAGGGCAGGACGCAACGATCAAAGTGGATGCATTTCCGTTCACGAGGTTCGGCGTTCTCTCTGGCAAGGTCACGAAGGTCGCGCCGGAGGCCGTTGACGAACTTGAAGCCAAGCGCTCTTTTGCCAACGCCACTTCTAACTCCAATTCATCCCCAACAAGCCTTCAAGGTCAGCCGCAAAACTTCGTCTTCCTTGTTACTCTCTCACTTGATCAGAATACAATAGACGCCAATGGAACGCAGATTCCACTATCTCCAGGTATGACGGTGGTTGTTGAGATTAAAACTGACAGTAGAAGAGTAATCGATTATCTCCTTTCCCCGCTGGCGCGGATCAAATCTGAAGCGATGAAAGAACGATGATGACTGACAAGCGTGTCGGGCTGCAGCTCTCCGACACGCTATTCGGTCTCGGCCTCGACCTGATGGAGCAGGCCAGATCGGCCACCACGCCGCGCCGGGGAGCTACGCTTGACCGGGACGGCCTCATCATCGCCTTCGCGGCGCTGGTTCCGCTCAGGCGCAAGAACCTCGCGCAGCTCAGGATCGGCGTCTCGCTGACCAAGGTCGGGCCGACTTGGCGAGCCCCGAGGGCGGGGCTCGCGCGTAAAGGACTTATGGCCGAGACAGCGGGGCGACGACGGCGGAGAGGATGAGGATAGATCGCGTCAGCCTTTCATGAAGGGGCGAAATCGACCCACTCCCGACCTTCGCGAGGTCCGCTTCCAGGCAGCTACATTCCCTGTGGCAGGCTCCCCAGCCCGATTGCCCGCTATCCCAAGCTGCTCCGGTCAGGATCGGACATACGGCCTTGTCTTGAAAACATTAATTTTGTTGATTAACAATTTAAGGCCGTTCTTGTCTCATAAGTTGCAGGTCCGTTCCCATCGTCCCTCGCGCGAACTCCAGAACAGACGAGTGCCCTTCGCGGATCTCGGCTCGTGTGTGCGTTGCAGTCGCGAGTGCGACCGGCCTGCATCGTCGTCGTCTGGAGGAATTGATGACCGGTATCTCCCGTTCAATCGCTTTCGTTGCTGCCTGCGCCGGGCTTCTTCTGCACCTGAACGCCGCTCACGCGGCCGAGACGGCGGATGCCATCTATTCGGGTGGTCCAATCCTGACGATGGATGGTGCGAAGCCTCGGGCCGAGGCAGTGGCGATCAAGGACGGGCGGATCCTGGCCGTGGGGACGGCGACCGACGTTAAAGCTCTGGCCGGGCCGGGCACCAAGGCTGTGGACCTCGCTGGGCGCACCATGATCCCCGGCTTCGTCGATGCCCACGGCCACGTGATGCTGGGCGGCCTACAGGCGCTCAGCGCCAACCTGCTGCCGGCTCCCGACGGGCCGGGCAACAGCATAGCTGCCCTGCAGCAGACCCTTCGCGAATGGGTCGACGCCAACAAGGACGCTGTCGCGAAGGTCGGCCTGATCGTTGGGTTTGGTTATGACAACTCCCAGCTCAAGGAGCTGAGGCACCCCACGCGGGAGGACCTGGACGCCGTGTCCAAGGACCTACCGGTGGTCATCGTCCATCAGTCCGGCCACCTGGCCGTGCTCAATTCCAAGGCGCTGCAGGAGGTTGGTTATACGGCCAGCACTCCGGATCCCGACGGCGGAGTGATCCAGCGAACCGCTGGCGGCGCCGAACCGAATGGTGTCCTTGAGGAGAACGCCTTCAACGCCGCCGTTCCCGCCTTGCTGGGAAAAGTAGGCCCTTCGGGAATGAAGGCCTTTATCCGCGCGGGGGCGGACCTTTGGGCCCGTTATGGCTACACGACGGCCGAAGATGGACGCTCCGTCCCTGGCACGGCGGCGTTGTTTCGACAGGTTGCCGACGAGGGTGGGTTGAAGATCGACGTCGAGACGTACCCGGACGTCCTCGTCGATCGCGAGTTCATCAAGACGAACGCCAGCCGGGAGTACCGGAACGGCTTCCGAGTCTCCGGAGCCAAGCTTACGATCGACGGATCGCCCCAGGGTTTCACCGCATGGCGTGACCGCCCCTACTACGCGCCGGTGGGAAACTACCCGCCCGGCTATGTCGGCTACGCCGCTGCGAAGCCGAGCGAGGTTGTGGAAGCCGTCGACTGGGCCTACGCCAACGGCGTCCAGATCATCACGCATGCTAATGGCGAAGCGTCAGGCGACGTGTTGATCGCCGCCGTAAGGGCCGCGCAGGAGAAGCATCCGGGTCGGTCGCTTCGTCCAGTCCTCATCCACGGCCAATTCGAGCGGGAGGATCAGGTCGACGCCTACAAGGCGCTCGGCATTTTCCCGGCGCTCTTCCCCATGCATACGTTCTACTGGGGCGACTGGCACCGGGAGCACACGGTCGGTCCTGAACTCGCCGACAACATCTCCCCAACGGGCTGGTTTCTGCGGCGCGGCATGATCTTTTCCAGCCATCACGATGCGCCCGTCGCGCTGCCGGACTCCGTGCGGGTCCTGTCCGCCACGGTCACCCGACGCACACGCTCCGGCGATATCCTGGGTCCATCCCACCGCCTGCCGCCCATGACGGCGCTGAAGGCGATGACCCTGTGGGCGGCATTCTCGCATTTCGACGAGGGCGACCGTGGCTCGATCGAACCGGGCAAGCTCGCCGACTTCGTCATTCTCTCGGCCGATCCGACCGCAGTGGATCCGGAGACGATCGCCTCCGTCGAGGTGCTGGAGACGATCAAGAAGGGAACGACCGTCTACGCGAAGCCCGTGAAGAAGACCGGGCTCGACTGGCCGTCCCACCGGCTGAACACGGGTCTGACGGATATGTTCAAGGGGATCTACGTCGCAGGCCGGCTGGCCCGGCTGCCAGAGCAGTTCCGCACGGCCGAGGTCCGGGCAGAGATCGAGGAAAGCTACGACGATTGCGCGGCCGGTCTCGTTTTCGCAGAGATGCTCGGCCTCGACGCCATCGGCCGGCCCATAGCCTCGCGGTAGGCACGCGGCTGCCGATGATCCGTCCCTCGACGAGCGTCAGTGCAGGAAGGCGCAGGCCAGCCAGCGCGAGCACAAGCGGGAGGCGGTTGAGGAGTTCACGCCTTTGACGTGCGTCGACCATCCCAACCGGCAATGGCAGCTTCTCGAACGGCGCATCCTGTCGGAGCGATTCCCGTGTTACTGTGTGCTGCTCGATCCCTTGGACAAAGAAGGATCGGAACGGTGGACCATTGGAAAATCGGCGGCATCCACGTCACCAGAATCTTGGAGATGTGCGATCCACTGGAAACCCCTGCGGAATGGTTTCCAGACTGCACGGACGAGGCCCTTGAACCGCATCTTCATTGGCTCAAGCCACGAATAATTGAGCCGGAATCGGGCCGGCTCATTCTTCCTATCCAGAGTTTTCTCGTCCGAACAGTCCATCACACCATTCTGGTCGACGGTTGCGTGGGCAACGACAAGTCGATTCCCTACCGCCCGCACTGGCACCGCCGGAACAGCACGACCTTCTTGGAGCGCTTGGCGGACGCAGGCGTCGCTCCGGAACAGATCGATTACGTGTTGTGCACCCACCTCCACCTCGACCATTGCGGCTGGAACACGCGATTGGTGGATGGGCGTTGGGTGCCGACGTTCCCCAACGCCCGCTACGTCATGGCGCGCCGGGAATTTGAGGCCTCGCAGGCGAATGCAGGTAACGGAAACGAGCGGACCTACGAGGACAACGTCGTTCCGGTCGTCGAGGCCGGCCAAGCCGTCTTTGTCGACATGGACCACGCCCTCGACGACGAGGTATGGCTTGAACCGACGCCGGGCCACACCCCGGGCCATGTGGCCATCGCGCTGCGATCTCAGGGCAAGGCTGGGGTGTTCTCCGGAGACCTCATGCATTGGCCCATGCAGTGCATCTTCCCCGAATGGAGTTTCCGATACGACGCGGACCCGGATCAGTCACGGCGTACACGGTGGGCATTCCTAGAGGCGTGCTCGGAAAACGGCCGCATCGTGATGACTTCCCATTTTCCCTTGCCCTCAGTAGGTACGATCTCACGACGCAACGCCGCATTCTGGTTCGATGAGGATCGCCCCGGTCATCGGCCGTAGCCGCCCATCAGAGCGGTCCGTCAGCTTTGCTGAGCCTGAAGGACTTCCGGCGCGTTGCCGCGCACGCGACAGGCATGGCACTGGTCTCCCTGTTCGACGTAAGCTCCGGAGATCCCGACGTCAGAGGAGTGTGGCATGAGGTCCGTCTTCGACGAAGTTGTCACCACGCATGAACGCCTGAGAGAGATCGTTGGTGAGCCGCGGGGATATGCGGGCCGGAAAACAATCGGTCATATCGACTCTATCTTTCGACGGTTCATTGCAGCGTCACCTTTCGTGGCAGTTGCAACTACCGGACCCGACGGACTTCTCGACGTATCTCCGAAGGGTGATCCGGCTGGCTTTGTGCACGTCTTGGATGATCGAACGCTCGTTCTACCCGACCGACCAGGCAACCAACGGCTCGATGGATTTCAGAACTTACTCCGAAATCCAGCCATAGCGCTGCTCTTTATCATCCCCGGAAACAAAGAAACGCTTCGTGTTGCTGGACACGCGAAAATCGTACTGGACACAAAGCTTCAGGATCTACTGGCAGTGAACGGAAAAAAGCCGCTGCTTTGTACCGTGATCGACGTCAGGGAGGCCTAGATGCATTGCGCGAAGAGTATGGTGCGGTCTCGAATGTGGTTGCCCGATCAGTGGCCGGATCGCTCGGATGTCCCCACACTCATGGAATCCGTGAAAGCGATTGTTGATGCCCCGGAGAGCCTCGAAGATCTTGAGACCAGAGAAGCCCGTATGACTCACGAGAGGCTCTACTAGCGTCCGCGCAGTCATCGCCATGCTGGCAGCGACGAAGCGCATTGACTGGATCTTTGGCGCCAGGCTTTTGCGCGGCAGGGTGGGATCGACTACGTGTCAAAGTTGTTGGTGTGCCGTTGATAATACTCCCGCTGTGAATACGCAAATAGACAGCGAGAGTACCGTGGTCCGGGCAGTAATGCCCCACGGACAATATGAGATCACCTGCAGCAGAATTGACGCTAAATCTTCATTATCCGGCCAGGATCAGAGGTATGCCGCTGCGGCAACAATGGCCCCACCGGCGCCGAGCGCGAGAGCTGCGAACCAGGGCCATCGCGCCCCGCCGCTGATGATCGCGACAGTGGCGACAGCGATTGCGATATGGAGCAAGGTTGTTGCGAGCGTCAGGGCGTGGTGTCGCTCCTCGTGGTGTGCGGAATCGGCCGACGCCTTTTCGGATTCGCTCTCAAGCCCCTTGGCCTTTGCCTGGATCTGATCGCTTTCCTCTTCGTATTCCTTGACGCGCGCCTTGTAGTCATCCGTCTTTGGGCCGCCGGCTGCGGCCGCGATCTCATACATGTTGCGCTTGATGCTGCGGGCCTGAAAGAAGTTCCACTGATCGGTGGCCTTATTCTGATGGAGAACTGCTTCGTTCTTCGCCGTGAGCGCAGCTCCGCTCTCGATCGTCTCCAGGCTTCCAGCGCCCGCCGCAATCGCCGCGAGGATGGCGATGGTTATCGCGACTTTGGCGACAAAGCCACCCTCATGAGCGGCATGCGCCGCGTGCTCCTGATGCTCAAAATGCTCGGTGGGGGGTGCGTCAGACATGGCGGAAGTCTCGGGCGTTTTGGACAGCTTAAATCGAATGTCATGGCGATGGACAACTCGGTCCGATCATCTGGTTTGTCGGTACGGAAGCACTCGGTAACCTGCCGGTACAGTCGCCCGTTCGTAGGCGGGTCAAAGGGCACCTGCAGGGCTACCTCTGGTTACTTCGGGCACGCTGCCTGCCCGGCTCCCCCGCACGCCGGGCGCCCTGGGGCCGACGGTCGCGGCGGCTGAGCGCCTCGCGGCGGGCCCGGCACGTGCACCATCGGGGGCGGCGGCGCGACGTGGACCACGGGTGGAGGCGGTGGGGGCGCGTGAACGACGGCTGGTGGCGGCGGCGCGGCACGTACCACCGGGGGTGGCGGCGGAGACGCCGGCACGCTGACCACAGGCGGCGGGGCTGCGGGGTGCGGCGGAGCCACGCGGACGGGAGCCGGGGGAGGAGGTGCGTGTACGACCGGGGGTGGAGAGGGCGGAGGAGCGTGCACAACCGGGAGCGGCGCCGACGATAAAGGAGCCGCGTGAACTGCCGAGGGAGGAGCTGCTGGTCGAGGCAGCGTGGAAGCGGAAGGTGGAAGAGCTGGCGGAGATGCCAACGGCTTAGCAGACGCCGCGCTCGGCGCCGCTGATGCCTTGGATCCCGGAATTGCGGGCGCGACTTGCGGGAGCGCGCTGGCTGGAGCCGTGACGGAGGGTGTTACAGGCGTGGCGATCGGACCCACAGAAGCTTTGGGCAGCACGGGCGGGGCGCTGGGCGCCAACGCGGGTGTAGGCGCCGGAGCAGTGTTCGCCGGGGGCTTGGCCAGTGCGCCATTCGGAGCTGGCGAACTTGGCGGGAGCAGAGGTTTCGACGGCGACCCTGCAGGAGGTGCGGACGGCAAAGAGGGCGTCCCTGCCGGCTTGGGCGCCACCGCCTGCACTCCAGGATCAAGAGCCGCGGCAGGGGGCTGCTTTGGCGTTGGGAGATTGACGGGTGGAGTTGGCGGAACCCCTGGAGCCGGTGGCGCGGTGACACCAGGGATAGGAAGTGCATTTCCGACCGGGGCGTTCGCTTTGCCGACTGGAACGGGCGCGGGCCCCGGGCTTGTGCCTCCAGGCTTGGTCCCGGCTGGAGGTGCAACTGATCTCGGGGCAGCCGCGGGAGCGACGCCTGGGGTCAGAGGCAAGCCGACGGCGGGCGCCGGCCCAGGGGTTCCCGGCCTGGGCAAGACCGTTGGCGCAGAATTGCTTCCAGATGGCGACGTGGGAGATGGGATGGCCGGGGCCTGACCAGTGACCGTCCCGGGCTTCTGCGGGCTGCCAGGGCCGCCGCTCGGCAGCGCCGTCGTCGCCGCGGGCGCGAGACCCGGTGCGACCGGTGCCGTCGTTGCTGGCTTGACCGCCGGAGGAGGCGCCTTGGCCGCGACCGAGGGAGGAAGTGCGATTCTCATGGCGGCGGCCGCGGCGCCAGCTCCAACGACGGCGCCGACTCCAGCCGCAACACCCGGGGAGACTGACGAACCTGACGCGGCGGCGCCGTTTGTGCCCGGCGCGATCAGGGGTGCGCCTTGGATAGGGCCCGATGCTTGGAACGCAGGAACGGCAGATTGCGGCACCACACCCGCGGCAGCAGCGCCGGCGAGAGGCTGAACGGGCTGGCCTGCCGGGTTTGTGACGACGACGGTGTTCGTGACGTTGTTCACGACGACGGTGTTGTGGATGTTGTAGGAAATCAAGTTCACTGGCGGCGGCGCCACATAGCGCGGTCGATCGATCCATGCCGGAACGGGTTCATAGATTGGCTGCGGCAGGACGAAGACCTCGACCGGCGGGGGCGGAGGCGGCAGGTCTACGAAATAGGTCGGAATTGGTTCGAGATAGCGAAACCGTGGCGGCGGAGGCAAATCATAAACAGGGTCCGCGAACATCAGCACAGGTCGCTCGAAGAAGACGACCTCTTCCGGCGGCGGGGGCTGAACGTCGTATTCGATCACCTCGAAGCTGGGTGGCGGCGAAATCGCGGCCGCCAAGCGGTTCAGGCGCCGTTCTGCGTCAGCCGCGTGGGGACCGTGAGGATAGCGGCGCAGGTACGACCAGTAGGCGCGAGGCGTGCCGTCCTGCCACGTCCGGCGCCACGTGATCGCTTCGCGCCGTGCCGCAAGGAGGGCGCGCACGCGACGGGACAGCGGGTCCCTTGGATAGACGGAAATGAAGTCCTGATAGCCTTGTATCGTGTCGCGCTCGATCGCGGCCTCATAAGCTTGCTGGACGTCGAGCTCTCGCACCGGTCGATCGCGAAGGGCCGTGAGATTTTGACTGACGCTCGGAGGCGGGGCATCGGCGGCTCTTTCAAAAAACACGAAAGGGGCGTCGACGCGGTCGACATCCCAAGGGACCATTCCGCCATTGGTCGTCTCGCTGACGCGCAGGCGGACTTGAGCGAAGACCTCGTTCAAGCTTAGTCCACCCTGGCGGATCATCTCCGCGAGAGCTCGCGCGTAGGGCCCATAAGGCTCTTGGGTCTGGGGCGCCACGGTCCCTGGAGCGGCATTGAACGCCACCAGCGTTCCCGGGTCGACGTCCATCAGAACAAGCCCGCCGGCGAGGTGCGTTCCAGACTGAGCGAACGGGTTCTGGCGAGCGGCATCGAGGATGACGATGCGTGCCTTCAATTGTTGAGCAGCGAGGGGTCGCAGAAGGTCGGAGACGCGGATCGCGTGGATCGGGACGTCTCCAGCCTGCGTGATGTGGGCGTCCACGGGAACAATGTAGTTCTCGCCATCAAACTGAAGCCCGTAGCCGGCAAAGTAGACCGCCGCGACGGTGTCGGGACCGGACGGTGCTGCCTTGTCGATGAAATCCCGGAAGGCGCGACGAAGGCTTTCGCCGTCGAGATCGCGCGCGCCCACGACGTCGAAGCCGGCCGCCTGCAGGGTCTGCGCCACCAAGCCTGCGTCGTTAGCGGGCGCCGACAACGCGCCTGCGCTGTAGGCCGAATTGCCGATCACAAGCGCGATGCGCCTCTCGGTTTGCTGTGCGACCGACGGAGAAAGAAGCCCCACCATAAACAACAGCGCGGCTAGGAGCCGAGCGGCAGAGATCAAACTCCAGGAACGGAACATCGGGCACTCCAATCGTCGACCGTGTAAGGCGAGCAAAGGCCCGAACCGGTGAACCCAGGCTGAACAGGTCTGGATATCCAACTCTCCGCCCGCATGATGGTCGGACCGGCTTCTTTCGGTGGCGCTCGCCAACGAAATGGCCCGGAGAGGTTTGCGCTCGTTGGCAGGAAACAACCCTCGCACGCAGACCGTCGCGGTTGCTCGAGCGGGACCAGCCGCACCAAGAGGATCAGTTCGGGAAGGTTGTGATGGCGTGATGCAAACCGTTCCGGGATCAGGAACCGGACGGCTTTTCAGAGCTCCAAACCCGTGGACGTGAATGGGACCTGAGCCGCGGACGGCATAGGGCCAGCGTCCATTTGCGCCGCGTAAACAGGGCGGACACATAACTGCACCCGACCCGCTGTAGAATGTGCCAAATCAGCCCTTGCCCTAGCGGGGGCCCCCGTATGGCAAAGCAAGATTTGTTTGCAGTCAGCATCGAGCGAGTTTCGTTGCGGTCGAGACATGCCTATCGCCCGACAACAAAAAATCGGGATCGCGCATCCGAAAATCTGGCTAGAACTTGTAGTTTACGCCAACTCGCAAGATTCCACCACCGTTACCGCCGCGGCTGCTGGCCGTGTAGAGACCGGCAGGAAGGCTGCCGAGAGGAGCGGGGTTGTTGTAGGCAAGAGTCTTGGAGCTATTGTTCAGATTGACGTAGAGCCCTTCGATTTTTGCGGTCCAATTCTGCGTAAACGCGTATTCGACGCCGCCTCCGGCAGTCCATCCCGCGTTGCTATTGTTGCTGTGGTATCCTCCGGTTCCGTTCAGGCCGCCATACGCCAGTCCGCCGGTCACATAAAATAGCGTGCGGTCTATGGCGTACCCGACTCGGGCACGCACGGTGCCCAAGTACTGGTTACTATTCCGACCGGTAGCGCCCCACCACGTATAGGGACCCCAGTTCAGCTTCCCTCCGACGTCCGCGTACTGAATGTCAGCTTCGGCGCCGAACACCCAGGAATCCACCTGATAGTTGTAGCCAACCTGGCCGCCGCCCACGAAGCCCGCGCTGCTGTTCCCGGTGCTTAGCGAAGTTATCCCGCCGAGAGGCCCCGTGACGTATACGTTCGATTTGTTCTGCCATCCCACGCCCGCGTTGAGGCCGAGATAGAGCCCGGTCCAGGTGAACACCGGGGCGTACGGCACAGGCGCCACGGCCTCCTTCCGACTTGGCAGGTCCGCTGCAAAGACGGGCGCCGAGGCAACGCCAAAGATCATCACACTCGCCAACGTCGCGGCTTTCATCGCAGTCTCCCTTCGATCCTCCGGAACGACCGCGGCTGCGAGACCCCGCCATCGACCGTCCCCGGACAGCAAGCAACCCTCCGCCCCGGCCGGTTTTAGGTCTACTTACAAAAATGTAAGACTAACGGGTCGTCCCGCCCCCCATTTTATGCCGGAGATTGGTCAAAACGAAAAATGGCCCCCTTGCTGCGAACAAGGGAGCCAGCCTGCTGGAAGTCATTCACTGCGGTTGCGAGGGTGCTCTCCTTCAGGGCAAAGCAGAGCAAACTGCAACAAAGGCAGATTAGCCCAAGCGGATGCTGATGAACATTTACATCGGTGTAAGCAGCGTACGGCACGGTTGACCCGCGCACGATGTGCAGGCCTGCCAACTCGAGCTCACCATCATGGTTTGGCGGGGACCTGACCATTTGGGGTCAGTTCGTCCACCGTTTGAGGCAGCATTTGTGAGAGCCGATTCAGCAGCTCTTGCTGGTTGAGGCCGGTTTGATCGCTCAAGAAGGCGGCAAAACCCTCTTGCGCGCCCAAGTTCAATGGAATGGCGCGTTTCGCCTGGTTGAGGGCCAGATGCCCCCCTCAACGTGTGTAAGGCTCTCCCGGCAGGCAAAATAGGAGTTTGTCCGGGCGAATGGGCGCGCCCCGACGGCCTTCCATTTAGGCCGCCGGGCGCGTGGGGTCGCATGATGGTGGGAGCAACCGGGCGACCTGTTCCAGTTTGCCATTCGGCTCCTCTAGAGCGCCAGCGAATGGTTAAGCGTTGGTTAACACAGTTCGCTCGAGCACGCGGCCGCAGGTCGTGACGAGCGTCCGCACACCGCCGGTCGTATCGGGGCGCCGGCTCGTCGAGCGTCGTATTTCGTCGCCCGCCAGAGCCCCAAAAAAGGCCCAGCGGGACCCCGCCAAGCCGCCAGCGTCACCAGAAACCCTCTCAGCGCCGAGCGGTGCATCGCATCCTCCCGTCGGGCGAGTGCAGTTGTTGTCTCGCTGAGGTCATCCTGGCCGGTTTGAACCGCGGAGCCTTGCTGCAGATCAACATAGGCTGGTGATGAGGCGTGGCCGCATCAGGCGGCGTCGGCTGCTGTCCGGAAGCTCAGCGCCCCATGATTGATCAGCCTCAACGCGCAGCAGCATCACCGGCATAGTCTGTCGGAACAAGGGCCGCGTGGCCTCGCCGCCCACTTGGCCGAAAGGGAGGTTTTCATGCCGCTCAAGGACATGGTGGTCAGCGTTGACATGACGGAGACCGGTCGGGAGCGACTTGACTTCGCCCTCCGGCTGGCGAGAGCCCACGGGGCGCACCTGACCGCCTATTACACATCGCCCACCACCGGGGACGCGCCGCACGGCTCTGTCGAGGATCTCGCCGCCGCCACGGAAGAAGCTTTCCAGTCCGGACTGTCCGGGATCGAGGGAACCTGGCTGCTGAGCGGCGATCCGTTGCAGGCGGATTTCGTAGCGCAGGTCCGCTCGTGCGATATCGCTTTGCTCGGGCTGGGAGATCCGGAGCGCCACTCGCCCGACCCGCAGGGATTCGCCATCGAAGATGTCGTACGAGATTGCGGCCGGCCTGTTCTCGGCCTGCCGGTATCCGGTCTGCCCAAGGCCTTCGTGAGCAGCGCGCTCGTGGCGTGGGACGGCAGCCGGGAGGCGGCCCGGTCACTCAACGATGCGCTTCCGCTGCTTGTTGACGCGAAGCAGATCGAGGTCGTCTCCGTCGGGCGCGACGGCCATGACTTGGCCGGGCGCGCTGTCGAGCACCTGCGTCGTCACGGCATCGCGGCAAAGGCCGGGGGCAGCGCGATGCTCCTGGACGACATCGGCAGCGAGCTCCTGGATCGGGCCGCGGCTGCTGATGCCGACCTCATCGTCGCCGGAGCGTTCGGACATGCCCCTCTCACCGAAAACCTGTTCGGCGGGGCCAGCCGGTCCCTCTTCAGGCAGATGCTCGTGCCAGTGCTGTTTTCCCACTGAACAGGCCGGGGTGGGAGCGTGCCAACCGGTGTCCACCTGTTTCAGAACCCCGGACGGATTCGCCGCCCGGGGAGGTCCGGATGCACTGGCCGGACGAGCGGCTCCACAATGGAGGCTGGACGCATGAATCGCATAAGCAAGTTCGCTCGCCCGACCGGCTGGGTGGCAGCTTTCATCCTGGCTCTCCTGGCGATTCCAAATGCGCAAGCTCAGCAAGTCGGGGACGCCGACGCAGGCAAGCGTCTGGTTGACGCGGCATGCGCCGGCTGCCACTCGCCTTCGGTCCGCCCGAAACGGGCGCCTGATTTTGCGGCGATCGCCGCAATGCCCTCAACTACTGCGCTGTCGCTCGGCGTTTTCATGCGGACCTCGCATCCCACCATGCCGAACGTAGTGCTCACTCCGGCCGAACTCGACGACGTGATCGGCTTCATCCTGAGTCTTCGTCGTTGATCCTGCGGCGCATCCTTGGGGCGCGCTCGTGCCCACTTGAGCGCACCCTGAAGTCCTGAGACCAAACCGCCGTTATCTTAGGATCTCCGTGCCGCTTCCGCCGCCCAGCGGGCGGGGCTCACGGTGGCGGGCTGGACGCAGCGACGGGCGTCGTTGCCTCATGCTGGATCGTGAAATTTGGTATAAGATGCTGGGCGGCGCTGCCAGCGTCTGCGCGCGGCGGAGGGCGTCATGAGGCTCACCAGGCTCGACCATAGTGCACTCATTGTGCGCGACCTGGAGAAGACCCGGCACTTCTACGGCACTGTACTCGGGCTTGAAGAGGTTCCCCGACCCACGACTTTCAAAGTCGGCGGTTGCTGGTTCAAGGGGCCGAACTTCGAACTCCACTTTATCCTGGAAAAGGACACAACCTCACCCGCGGGCTGGGTCGATCCCGGGCTTGGCGGGAAGTCGGGGCTCGCCCACCATCTGGCTTTCGCAGTGGAGAATCTTGACGAGGCGAAGCGCACGCTCGAACAGCACGGGATCCCGCTCTCGGCGGGGCCGTTCCAGCGTGGCGATGGGATTGTGCAGATTTACGTCGATGATCCCGACGGCCACTTCATCGAGCTCTTTGCGCGTGTCAACATGCCGGATCTCCCAGTGCTGGACCGTTCCGCCGTTCATCGCTGAAGGTTTGAAGAGCGGCTCGCGATCGCAGCGCAGGCACCGCCAGCCGTCTCGCGCAATACGCCTCGTAACGGCCCGCATCAGCTCCATGCGGTGCCGCTTGTTCCCGTGCCACCAAAGCTCAGCGATGCCTACAGGATCCAGGAACTCTGGGCCAACGAGCGGATCGCGCGGCGCAAGGCTCGTCGGCCACAAGATCGGCCTGACCTCCAGGGCCATGCAGATGGCGTCCAAGATCACCGAGCCGGACTACGGGCGCATCCTGGACGACGCGGTGTTCAATGATGGCGCCCAGATCCGGGCGGATCTCTTCATCAAGCCCCGGCTGGAGGTCGAACTCGCCTTCATCATGGGGGAGGATTTGGAGGGGCCCGGCAAGCGCATCTACGACGTCATGCGCGCAACCGAGATGGTCGTGCCGGCGCTCGAGATTATCGACTACCGCACGGAGGTGCCGCGCGCCATCACCGACACGATCGCCGACAATGCGGCGTTCGGGGCGATTGTGGTCGGCGGGCGGCCCATCGGTCCCATGGACGTAGACATTCGGTGGATCGGGGCGACCCTCTCGAAAAACGGCATCATCGAGGAATCGGGTGTGTCCGCCGCAATCATGGTCCTGGGAGGTTCGTTCACGCGGCCCGTTGATATCGCCCGAGGAGATGTGATCCAGGCCGATTACGGCCCCCTCGGCGCAATCGGGGTGTCCTTCCTTTGACAGGGCGCGTCAAAGCGGCCCTTCGGCGATCGCGAGGCGTAGCCGGCTACGGAGGCCGCGTTCAGGCGCCACCCGGGAGGCTCCCCCCTGGCGCATAGAGGCGGAGCCGAGCAGATTCTCAGAATCCAGGAGGAGATGGATAGGTCTGCGCGCGTGAGAAAATCAGGTGCTAGCCGGCACGGAACTCTTGATAATCTTGAGGTTCCATGTCGCGAACATCGTCTCCAAAAAGCGGGTCGCGATCGGAGAGAGTGAACTTCCTTGACGGCGCACGACACCAATTGTGCGCGTAATTGCGGGACGGTCGAGCATGAGGGTGCGGATCGTCGGATGATCATCCGCAGGAGTTGCCAGACGGGGCAGGATGGCGACGCCCAGGCCAGCCTCAACGAGGCCTAGCGAGCTTGCGAGATGAGAGATCTCGTAGGCCCAATTCATCTTTAGGCCGTGTTGCGCGAGAGCCTGATCGATGAGGGACCGGTTCCCGCTCGACCGCCCGACGGTGATGATGCGGTGAATTGAAAGCTCTTCCCAGTCTACTCTGTCCCTGGTTGCTAGCGGGTGATCACGTCGGCAAGCAACGACGAAAGGGTCCTCCGAAAGAGCGGTGAATTCGATATCCGGATGCGACGAGCCAATGAAGTTGATGCCGAAGTCGGCCTCTCCGCGAGCCACCGCTTCCAGCCCTTCATTCGCACCCAGGTCGAGGATTCGGAAGCGAATGCGGGGATAGGACGCGTTGAATTCCCGGATGGCGTTGGGAAGGAAGTAGAACACCGCCGTCGGGACCGAGGCGATCGAGATAAGGCCTCCGCTCTTTGGGCCGACATCGGTGCTTCCAAGCAACGATGCCTCGAATTCGTCCAGCAGCCTTTGCACGCGCGGGATCAGATCGCGCCCGACCATGGTGAGAGCCACGTGCCGGGTCGACCGTTCCAGGAGCGTGACGCCCAAAGTTCCTTCGAGCTTTCGAATGCGGCGGCTCAACGCCGGCTCCGAAAGATTCAAGAGTTTTGCTGCACGGTTGAAGCTTGCAAGCTCGGCGACCGTGACAAAGGCCCTCAGATCCAAGAGTTCAAAGTTCATCTGACGCGCCCACGGTTCGACCCGTCATTCCGAATTGCGCAACAATACCGCGAATCATTGCAATTCAAAAACCCATCCTCTTGGGCGAATGATCTCCTCAACCGGTGCGGAATGCGCCGCCCCGAGGAGGACGCCCACGATGTCAGATCAGATCCGCATCCCATGCGTCATGATGCGTGGGGGCACGTCACGCGGCCCGTTCTTCCTGGCTGCCGACCTGCCGTCCGATCCTTCGGAGCGAGACAGGCTGCTGCTGTCCATCATGGGCTCCGGCACTGACCTGCCGGTCGACGGGATCGCGGGCGGGAATGCCGTGACCAACAAGGTTGCGATCGTTGGCCCGTCGAGCGTTCCTGAAGCGGATGTGGACTACCTCTTTGCACAGGTTCGCGTGCGAGAGGGCATCGTCGACACCGCGCCAAACTGCGGCAACCTGCTGTCGGGAGTCGGGCCTTTTGCCGTCGAAGAAGGCCTGGTCCGCGCGGCCACCGGTGAAACCAGAATTCGCGTTCACAACGTCAACACGAGGAAGATCATCCTCGTACGCGTGAAAACTCCAGATCGGCGCGTCACGTACGAGGGTGACGTCGCCATCGATGGCGTTCCCGGCACCGCCGCTCCCGTTCATCTCGCCTTTCCTGATGCCGCGGGCGCCAAGACGGGGAAGCTGCTGCCCACGGGCCAGTCAATCGACATGATCGAGGGCGTCGAGGTCAGCTGTGTCGATGCGGCCATTCCGGTCATGCTCGTGCGTGCATCCGCCCTTGGCTGGACGGGGCTGGAATCGCCCGAGCAGTTTGCGGGGGACCCGGGTTTCGCGCTGCGGCTCGAGGCCATCCGCGTCGCCGCAGGGCGTCGCATGGGCCTTGCCGGCGCCGCCGACCTCGTCATTCCCAAGCCTGTCCTCCTCGCAACCCCGACCCGAGGGGGAACGCTGACGGTGCGCTATTTCATGCCCCACCAGTGCCACCAGGCCATGGCCATCACAGGCGCGGTTGCCACCGCAATTGCATGCACCATTCCCGGCACCGTGGCAGCGGACATGGCGGGTTTGGTGCAGGCGCCGCACGATGTTGTCCTCGAACACCCCAGCGGCTCTCTCACAGTACAGCTTGAGCCGAATACTTCGGGCGCGGCGCCGGTCGCTAGCGTCGTGCGGACGGCTCGCCGCCTCTTCGAGGGAGCGGTGTTCGCGCGCAGACTGCTGTCTGTTTCGAGCAACGTAGTGAACTGAACACCAACAATTGAGAGGAGGAAGCGTGATGCACACGCAGGCGGACCGTGACACCGCGGTGTCTGAGCACAAGCCCGTGCCATTCTACCGATCGCTCTACGTGCAGGTGATCATCGGGCTCATCCTCGGCATTGCCGTGGGCCACTTCTGGCCGCAAGCCGCTGATGTGCTGAAGCCCCTTGGCGATGGCTTCGTCAAGCTCGTCAAGATGATGATCGCCCCGGTGGTGTTCTGCACGATCGTCAGCGGGATCACCAGCCTCGACGACAACCGTGAAATCGGGCGGACCCTGATCAAGTCCATGGCGCTGTTCTACGCGCTGACGGCGCTTGCTCTGCTGGTGGGGCTCGCGGCCGTGCTGCTCATCCAGCCCGGTGCTGGGATGCACATCTCGCCGACCAGTCTCGATCCGGCTGTCGCGTCTCGCTACGCCAAGCAGGCGGCGCCCACAGGCGTCAGTGAGTTCCTGCTGCACATCATTCCCCAGTCCTTCTTCGGCGCCTTTGCGGATGGCGAGGTCCTGCCGGTGTTGTTCCTGGCTGTACTGGTCGGCTTCGGGCTGACTCGGTCGGGCGACGCGGGCAAGCCTGTGCTCCGTGGGATAGAGTCCTTCTCCAAGGTTCTGTTCGCGACGTTCAGCCTGGTGATGAAGGTGGCTCCCCTTGGCGCCTTCGGTGCGATGGCCTTCACGGTCGGCAAGTACGGGATCGCTTCAATCAGTTCTCTCGGTCTCCTCATCCTAACGTTCTACGTGGCCTGCATCGCGTTCATCGTTCTCGTTATCGGAACCCTCGCTCGCCTGCACGGCTTCAGCCTGTGGAAGACCCTGCGCTACTTCAGGGAAGAGCTGCTGATCGTGCTCGGGACGTCGTCCACGGAGCCTGTTCTGCCCCGTGTCCTGCAGAAGCTCGAGGCATTGGGATGCAAGCGCGGTGTCTCCGGTCTCGTGCTGCCGATGGGCTACTCGTTTAATCTCGACGGAACGGCCATCTATTTGACGCTCGCTTCGCTGTTCATCGCCCAGGCTTGCGATATCCATCTCTCGGCGGGACAGATCGCAGCCATGCTGGGACTAATGCTCCTGACGTCCAAGGGTGCGGCCGGCGTCACCGGCAGCGGCTTTGTTGCTCTCGTCGCGACCTTGACGGTCATGCCCGACCTGCCGGTCGCCGGCGTTGCGCTGATCGTCGGCATTGATCGCTTCATGTCCGAGGCGCGGGCCCTGACCAGCATCATCAGCAACTGCGTGGCCTCCATCGTGGTGTGCATCTGGGAAGGGGCCTGCGACCGGGCAGTCCTCGCCCGCGAACTCGACCAGAACTACGCCGCCACCGAGCGCCTGCTGGAAGAAGGCGGCCTGTCGAGCTTGCCGCTAGTCCCGCAGCCGGCGCCCCAACCTTCCCACTAAACACGCAACGCGAGTCGAGGACTTCTCCCATGAGCCTTCAGGACTGGATAGGACGCTCGGAGCGGACAGCGGATGTGGTGACCCCAACCCCCTTCGCTGCGCTGGCTGCAACCCTCGATTGGCCGGCGGAGCGGCCGGATCCCGGTACGCCTTTGCCGCCCCTCTGGCACTGGCTCTACTTTCTTCCTCTGCATCGGCAGTCCGAGATCGGGCCCGACGGCCACGCCAGGCGAGGCAGCTTCCTGCCTCCCGTGGAATTGCCGCGGCGGATGTGGGCCGGCAGCCAGTTCGAGTTCCATCGCCCCCTGCGTGTCGGCGATGCTGTCGAGAGGACGTCCACCATCGAGAGCGTGACGGAGAAGTCCGGTCGCACAGGCCCGCTCGTCTTCGTCAAGGTTCGCCACGAGATCCGCCGGCCCGGTGAGCCCGCCGCTCTCACGGAATTCCACGACATCGTCTATCGTGAAGCACCGCGGCCGGACGATCCCGTGCCTGCTCCCGTGCCCGCTCCGACAGGAGCCGCCTGGACGAGAGACATTCACCCCGACGACGTTTTCCTCTTTCGCTATTCGGCCCTCACGTTCAATGGGCACCGCATCCACTACGACAGGCGTTACGTGACGGAGGTCGAGGGCTACCCCGGCCTGATCGTCCACGGCCCGCTGATCGCGACTTTGCTTCTGGATCTGCTGCGACGGCACATGCCGGATGCCGCGGTCCTGACCTACCGCTTCAAGGCCGTGCGCCCCTTGTTCGACATCCACTCCTTCTCGGTGTGCGGGGCTCCCGACGTGGAGGACAGGAGCGTCCGTCTCTGGGCGCGAAGCCATGACGGCGCGCTCGCCATGGAAGCCGTGGCAACGATCAACTGAGGGCAGACCCATGAGACCACTGGACGGCATTACGGTTGTCACCCTCGAGCACGCCATCGCGGGTCCCTTCGCCACGCGCCAGCTTGCCGATCTCGGCGCTCGCGTGATCAAGGTCGAACGGCCCGGCGTCGGGGATTTTGCTCGCGGCTACGATGAGCGCGTGCGCGGTGTCGCGTCGCACTTCGTCTGGACGAACCGGTCGAAGGAGAGCTTGACCCTCGACGTCAAGCATCCAGAAGCCCAGGCGATCCTGAAGCGGCTCATCCACGAGCAGGCCGACATCGTCGTGCAGAATCTTGCTCCCGGAGCAGCCGCGCGGCTCGGGCTCTCATTCGAGGCCCTCTCCGAGACCAAGCCCGGCATCATCGTGTGCGACATCTCGGGCTACGGTGCCGATGGACCCTACTGCGACAAGAAGGCCTACGATTTGCTGATCCAGGGCGAGTCAGGGTTCCTGTCGGTGACAGGCACGCCGGAGACGCCGTCCAAGGCCGGCCCATCGATCGCGGACATTGCCGCGGGCATGTACGCGTTCACCAACATCCTCGCGGCGCTGCTGCAACGCCAGAAGGATGGGCGAGGCCGGCGCATCGACATCTCCATGCTGGAGTCTCTTGTCGAGTGGATGAGCTATCCGCTCTATTACGCCTTCGAGGGCGCTCCTGCTCCGGCCCGGACAGGCGCCAGTCACGCCACCATCTATCCCTACGGCACGTTCCCTACGCGTGAGGGGAAGTCGGTCCTGTTCGGCCTCCAGAACGAGCGTGAGTGGGCATCGTTCTGCCGGTCGGTCCTGCGGCAGCCTGCTTTAGCCAGCGACGAGCGCTTCCAGGGCAATGCCCGCCGGAATGCCAACCGCGACGCGCTGCAAGCCCTCATTGCCGAGACCTTCGGTACGCTGACAGCCACCGAGGCAGTTGTCAGGCTCGAGGAAGCCGGGATTGCCAACGCTCAGGTCAACGACATGAGCGCCGTCTGGCAGCACCCGCAGCTGCGCTCGCGTGAGCGCTGGCGCAGCGTCGAGACGCCCGCCGGTTCCGTTCCCGCTCTCCTGCCACCCGGCTCCTGGACTGACGGCGACCCCCGCCTGGATCCGGTCCCCGCGCTCGGCTCGCACACGGACGCCATCCTGAGCGAATTGGGCTATGGGCCCGAGGATCTCGCCCGGCTCCGGAACGAGGGAGCGATTTGAGCCATGGCGCTGCCCGTCACCTATCTCTTCGTCCCCGGGCATCGTCCGGAGCGCTTCGACAAGGCGGTCCAAGCCGGTGCAGACGCCGTGATCCTGGATCTCGAGGACGCGGTCGAGCCATCCCTAAAGGACGAGGCGCGTGCCGCAGTTCGCGCCTGGCTGAGCACACGATCGGATGGCCCTCCGGCACTCGTGCGGATCAATGACGCGACAACCCCTTGGTTCGCTTCCGACCTCGAGGCTCTCTCGCAGACAGCGGCGCCAGGCGTGGTGCTATCGAAGGCCGAGGATCCGGCACAGATCGACGTCCTTGCGCGGGTCTTGCCTGAGCACGGCGCCATCCTGCCGCTCATCGAGTCCGCACGAGGGCTGCGGGCCGTCGAGGCCATCGCCTCGGCTCCGAAGGTCCAAAGGCTCGTCTTCGGAACGCTGGACTTCGCGGTCGATCTTGAACTGTCCGGCGACCAGCGAGGTCTCACCCCGGCTGCTCTTGCGCTGAGTGTGGCCTCGCGCTGCGCCGGCCTTGCCGCCCCGGTGGCGGGCGTCACGGCGGCCCTCAACGACGACGATGCCCTCGCGAACGACGTGGCCTGGGCGCGCGCCGTGGGCTTCACGGCGAAGCTTTGCATCCATCCCCGCCAGGTCGAACCCGTTCGCCGGCGGCTCGGCCCGAGTGACGAAGAGTGCGCCTGGGCCCGTCGTGTTCTGTCGGCCGCTCTGACGAGTGGCGGCACCTTCCAGGTGGACGGCCGCATGGTCGACCGACCCGTCCTGCTTAAAGCGCAATCAATTCTCGATCGCGCATCTCCTCATCGCTCCAACTAAAAGGATCCGCCATGCCCTCCACCATCATTGACAGCGCCATCTTCGGCGACATCTTCAGCACCGGCGCGATGCGCGCCGTGTGGTCGGACGAGAACCGCACCCGCAAGTATCTCGACATCGAGGCCGCGCTGGCTCGGGTCCAGGCGCGGCTGGGCATCATCCCGCAGAAGGCTGCCGATGAGATCATCGCCAACTGCGCGCTCGACAAGATCGACATGGCGAAGCTGCGGTCGCAGACGGAACGGATCGGCTACCCGGTGCTCGGGGTCGTCTCCCAGATCAACGCTTTGTGCCGCGACGGCCTCGGCGAGTATTGCCACTGGGGCGCCACGACCCAGGACATCACTGACACGGCAACGGTGCTGCAGATCCGGGACGCCCTCGCCATCGTCGATGAAGATCTTGCTGCCCTGTCGGCCGGGCTCGCGAAGCTCGCACGCGAGCATCGCGATACGCCGATGATCGGGCGCAGCAATCTCCAGCAGGCCGTGCCTGTGACGTTCGGCTACAAAATGGCGGGCCTCCTCTCCGCCATCGAGCGCCACCGGGAGCGGCTTGCGCAACTGCGGCCCCGGGTCCTCATGGGCGAATTTGCCGGAGCCGCAGGCACGCTGGCCTCCATCGAAAAGGGCGCCATGGAGACCCAAGCCGGGCTCATGGACGAGCTCGGGCTCGCGCAGCCCGTCATCGCCTGGCACACCATCCGGGACACGATCGCGGAAGTCGGCTGCTTCCTGGGGCTCGTCGGCGGCACGCTTGGCAAGCTGTCCATGGACGTGAAGCTGATGATGCAGACGGAGGTGGGCGAGGTCTACGAGCCGTTCGCCCATGGCCGTGGCTCGAGCAGCACCATGCCGCAGAAGCGCAACCCGATCTCGAGCTGCTACATCCATGCGGCCATCTCTGTGGTGCGCCAGCACGCGGCGGCCCTGCTCGACGCCATGGTGGCCGACCACGAGCGCTCGACGGGACCCTGGGAGATCGAGTGGATCGTCCTTCCCGAGGCGTTCTGCCTGCTCGCCGGAGCGCTCAAGCAGGCCCGCTTCCTCGTCGACGGGCTCGAAGTCGACGCAGCGCGGATGCGCGCCAATCTCGACATGACGCATGGGCTCGTGATGTCGGAAGCCGTGATGATGGGCCTCGGTCCGTATATCGGCCGCGAGTACGCTCACGATCTCGTCTACGACCTCTGCCGCGAGGCTGTCCGCCAGAACCGGCCGCTCATTGACCTCCTGGTGGACACGCCGGAGGTGTCCCGTCACTTGAGCCGCACGGAACTGGCCGCTCTGTGCGATCCGGCGAACTATCTTGGGCAATCCGGTACGATGGTGGACCGCGTCCTGGCCGCTCTCAAAGATTAGCCGAGTGCAACGTGTCGGCTCCTGCCCAGTGGAGCCGACATGCCCTGCCGCTTGCTTCGCGTGCGCCGACGGACCGGAAAGTGCGCAGCGGGAAAGCCTCAGGCTAACGGCGTGAACAAAAGCTTGCCTTCCGCCTCGGAGTTTCGGTGGGGTTATGGCGCAAAGCCGAACCCGTTCTTCGGGTGGTCCAAGTAACACCGTCTCCCAATCCAAACAGACCACCATGATATGAACCGTCGAAATCAGACTGTTGGATCGCCCATCGATGGTGCGAGCCGGTCAATGCGGGTGACGACCAGCGCGTCCCCTTGTCGGATGAAGTCGAGTCACGCGTTAGGCGACGCCGATGCAGCGGAAATCCCCAGGGGAGCAACTACCAACTGATCGTCCCGCAACTAGCGCCCCGCTGAGGCATTGTTTGGGGCATGGAACGGGTAGAAAAGGCCAAAATCGGGCTGGATGAGGTGCGAATGCTAACGCTTGGCGTCCAAGTCCTCGTGGGCTTCCAGCTACAAGGATGCTTTCAACCTCGGTTCGAGCAAATGTCGACGCATCTCAGATCGCTGCAGATCGCGGGCTTGCTCGTCCTGCTGGCTTGTCTGGGCGTCCTCCTCGTCCCCGCCACCCAGCACATCCTGGTCGAGCACGGGGACGCGACAGCGCGGCTCGAGCGGCTCATCACGGTCTGCCTGAACTGGGCGTGCCTTGGGCTGGCAGTCGCGCTCGGTGCTGACGTTTTATTGGCGGTCCAGCGCACGGCCAACGCTGGCGCCGCCCTCATGGCCGGCGTGCTCACGGTCGTGCTTGCGCTTATCATTTGGTTTGGCTGGCCGTACGCCGTTCGGGCCAAGCGCGGCCTGAAGGAGAGACGGATGGCTTCTGACCGCAAAGATCAGGCAACGCCCCTCCCCCAGAAGATCGACCAGATGCTGATCGAAGCGCGCACGATCTTGCCTGGCGCTCAGGCCCTGCTGGGCTTCCAGCTCGCGGTTGTGCTGACACAGGGCTTCGACACGCTTCCCGCTCCTGAGAAGCTCGCGCATGCGGCCGCACTTTTGTTGGTGGCACTCACCATCATACTGCTGATGACGCCCGCCGCCATGCACCGGATCACCTATGCCGGCGAGGAATCGCAACACCTTTTGAAGGTGGGCAGCCGCTTCGTCGTGGGATCAACCCTGCCGCTGGCGGCTGCGCTGGCACTGGACACATTTGTCGTCTGCACCAAGGCACTGGGCTCGCATGTATTGGCCCTGGCCCTGAGCGGCGCGACTGTCGTCGTTCTGCTTTCTCTTTGGTGGCTGTATCCCCTCGCCGCCCGCAGCCATCGCGCCCCATCCGCAAGGTGAGCCATGCCCAAGCCCCTTCGATCATTGACCAGCCTGCCGGCCCGCGACAAGGAGACGGGCGACCTCACAGTCATTGTGGAAACACCCAAAGGCAGCCGAAGCAAATATGCCTATGACCCAGAATGTGGGGCCTACGAGCTCAAGTTTGTGCTGCCTGAGTCAATGGCGTTTCCTGTCGACTTCGGATTCGTCCCTTCCACTCTGGGGCAGGATGGTGACCCGCTCGACGTCGTCCTTCTCCTCGACCATAGCCTTGCCGTCGGCACGAAGGTCAGATGCCGGTTGATCGGAGCAATCAAGGCAAAGGAGCGCGCGCAGGGCGAAAATTGGGAGAGAAACGATCGGCTTCTCGCGGTCGCAATCCACGCTCATGCCTATGAGCAATGGCACTCGCTTGACGATGTTCCAGACACCTTCCTGCGCGAGATCGAGGCCTTCTTCGAGAGCTATAACAAACTGCACCAAAAGGACTTCAGGGTCGAGGACAGGCTTGACCGCGAGCAGGCAGAGAGGCAGCTCAAGATCGGTTTGAAACGTTACCGTAAATTCTCTTAGAACGCAGCGCGGCGCAAATCCGAGGCTTGTTCAATCATCACCATTTAACGGTGTGAGCTATCGCCCAAGCAGAAATGACGGACCTGATGGCGGTCGTGATCCCCCACGTTGTCGACAGGCCTCCCGTCGGGAGAGAACCGCGCGGCGTCGTCGCGCGCCTGTATTGCGGACGTGCCCTGCGCGACTTCGGGGACGGGTTCGTCGCCGTCTTGCTGCCGGTCTATCTGACGGCCCTCGGCCTGGGCGCGTTCGAGATAGGGTTGGTGGCTACGACCGCGTTGCTCGGCTCCGCCGCGATGACACTGGGCATCGGATGGCTGGGCCATCGACATGATCTCAAGGCGCTGCTCATCGCCGGAGCCGTCCTGATGGCGGCGACCGGCTTCGCCTTCGCTGGCGCGAACGCATTTCCGGTCCTCCTGGTAATCGCGTTCGCCGGGACCGCCAATCCGTCCGCGGGAAGCGTCAGCATCTTCGTCCCCTTGGAGCATGCGGTCCTCTCCAGAACCGTCTCGGACGAGCGGCGCACGCCGTCCTTCGCCACCTACAGCCTCGTCGGCGCCCTCGCGAGCGCGCTGGGCGGTCTCGCCGCAGCGAGCCCCGATCTGATGGCCAGGATCGGGTTGTCTCAACTCGCCGCGCTTCGGGCGATGTTCCTTCTCTATGCCGCCTTGGGAATGGCGGCCGCCCTGCTGTATCGCAGAATCCCGTCCACCGGCGACGCGGTGGAAAAAGCGGCCGCCCCGCTCGGGTCGTCCCGCCGCATCGTGCTGAAGCTCGCGGCCTTGTTCAGCATCGACTCCTTCGCCGGCGGCTTTGCCGTCCAGTCCCTGCTGGCGTTGTGGCTGTTCGAGCGCTTCGGCATGTCGCTCACCCAGGCGGGGGTGTTCTTCCTGGTCGCCGGCATCCTGTCGGCCTTCTCGTACCCGGTGGCCTCATGGCTCGCAGGACGCATCGGCCTGGTGAACACCATGGTGTTCACGCACATCCCGTCGAGCCTCTGCCTGATCGGCGCTGCCCTGGTGCCGAACCTCAACGTCGCCCTAGGTCTACTACTGGTGCGTTCGGCGCTGTCCCAAATGGACGTGCCGACCCGCTCGTCCTACGTGATGGCGGTGGTCACCCCGCCGGAGCGGGCTGCGGCGGCAAGTTTCACGTCCGTTCCCCGCAGCCTTGCTGCCGCAGCGAGCCCGGCTCTGGCGGGATCCCTCTACGCGGCGGGCCTCACGGCGTGGCCCTTTATCATCTGCGGCGCGTTGAAGATCGTCTACGACCTGCTGCTGCTCTGGACCTTCCGGCACATTCGACCGCCTGAAGAGCGGCGTGCCGGCTGAAGGACGAGGGGGCGTTCGGAACGGGGGCGAACAGGAGACGCGCGATGCGCAACGTGATCGCTATGCTTGCCACCTCTGCTACCCTGCTTGCGGGATCGCAGGCGCTTGCCGCGCCTGACTGGAACGCGGTTGGCCAGGCCCTTGGGCGCGAAGGCTCCCTGCAGGGCGACGTCTATAGGATCGGCCTGCCGCGCAGCGACCTGAAGGTCCGGGTCGACGGTGTCGACATCAAGCCCGCACTGGCGCTCGGCGGCTGGCTGGCCTTCCGGCCGATGGGAGACCAGGCGATGGTCATGGGCGACCTCGTTCTGACCCAGCAGGAGATCAACCCGGTGATGGCCAAGCTCGCCGAGAGCGGGATCGAAATCACGGCGGTTCACAACCACCTGCTCCGGGCCGAACCGTTTACCCTGTACATGCACGTATCCGCGCACGGGGACCCCGTGCAGCTCGCGACCAAGCTCCACGAAGCCTTGTCAGTGAGCGCCACGCCCCTGGCGATGACCACGGCCGCTGCTCCCGCTGCGACTTTAGACCTCGACCAGCAAGGCATCGAGCGCGTACTCGGTCAGCATGGCAAAGCAAATGGGGGCGTCCTGCAGTTCTCGATCTCGCGCTCGGATCCGGTGCTCGAGGAGGGCATGGAGATCCCGGACGCCATGGGATCGGCCATCGCGATCAACCTGCAGCCGACAGGCTCGGGCAAGGTCGCGACGACCGGCGACTTCGTGCTCACGGCCGCCGAGGTGAACCCCGTCCTGAAAGCCTTTCGCGAGAACGGGATCGAGGTCACGGCCCTGCACAACCACATGCTGGCCGACGAGCCGCGGCTCTTCTTCATGCACTTCTGGGCCAATGGCGACGCCTCGAAGGTAGCTGCGGGCCTGCGGGCGGGGCTCGACAAGGTCGGTCTGGCCGGCGCTCCCAAGGTGGGCTTCGCCCCGGACTGCAAGGAGATCATCGCCCAGCAGAAGAAGCACTCGGCCGAGGAGGTCGCCAAGTGCGGGCAGCAGCAGGAGTAGTCCTGGCCCTTGCCGTGACCGAGGCCGGGACGACGTTCCCGGCCAATGCGGCCTCCCTGACCGTCGAGGCGCGCATTCCGCTCGGATCCGTCAAAGGCCGCATCGACCATCTCGCGATCGACCTCGATGGGGGTCGCCTGTTCGTCGCGGAGCTAGGCAACGACACGGTCGACGTCGTCGACCTTCGGGCCGGCAAGGTCGTGCAACGCATCAGCGGGCTGGCCGAGCCTCAGGGCGTCGGCTGGGAGCCCAAGACGCGCACGCTGTGGGTGGCGAACGCGCGCGACGGATCCCTGCGCGTGTTCGACGGCACGACCTTGGAGCCGGTCGGCCGGATTGATCTTGGGGACGATGCGGACAACGTGAGGATCGCCGCGGGACAGGTGTTCGTCGGGTACGGGAACGGCGCCCTTGCGGTCATCGACCCGGCATCCCGCAAGGTGACCGTGACAGTGCCGCTCGCAGGCCATCCGGAGGGCTTCCAGATCGACGCGGCCTCGAACAGGGCGGTCGTCAATGTGCCCGACAAGCGGGAGATCGCAGTCCTCGACCTGAACTCAGGCAAGCAGACCGCGAGCCGACTGACTGGGCCCTACCGGGCGAACTTCCCGATGGCGCTTCTGCCCGACGCAGGAACCGCGGCCATCGCACGTCGACCGGCCGCCCTGCTTCGTTACGACACCCGCGGGGAACTCGCCTGGGCAAGACCGACCTGCGGTGATGCAGATGACGTGTTCTTCGATCCGGCCCGCCGCAGGTTCTACGTGAGCTGCGGCGACGGCAAGGTCGAGGTGCAGGCTGACCAGCGCGACGGTTCGGATGAACCGGTGAAGACCGCGCAAGGAGCGCGGACGTCCTTCTATTCGCCCGAGTTCGACCGCCTCTATGTCGCGGCACCGGCGCGTGACGGACCGGCCGAAATCATCGTGCTGAAACCTCTGACTCAGTGAGCGGTGCTCCCGTGTCGAAGTACTCCTCCTGCCTTGCTGCATCCCCTCCAGGGGGATAGGTATGGGAACATGAAGCACGCAAGCCACCCCGACGTGATCGCCCGGCTCAAGCGAGCCCAAGGGCACCTCCTCTCCGTGATCGGCATGATCGAGGAGGGCCGCCCCTGTCTCGACCTCGCGCAGCAGCTTCATGCGGTGGAGAAGGCCATCGCCAACGCCAAGCGCGAACTCATCCAGGACCACATCGACCACTGCCTCGAGGACGCGATCGGCCAGGGCGGCCGAAAGGCCAAGGAGGCTTTGGCCGAGGTCACCGCGCTGACGAAGTACCTCTAGACCTGCGGGAGTGCAGATGCTGCGGCAGGCGATGGACTGGTTCGGGTTCGACCATGGCGGCGGCCACCACGGCGGCCACGGCCATCACGGCGGGCATGGATCACACGGCAGCCACGGGCATACGCACGGCGTGATGGACCCGACCATCGCGACGACGTCGCAGGGCATCTGGGCGATCAAGTGGTCCTTCCTGATCCTGGCCGTCACGGCCTTCCTGCAGGTGCTGGTCGTGATCGCCTCGGGCTCGGTGGCGCTTCTCGCCGACACGATCCACAACGTGGCGGACGCCACGACGGCGATCCCGCTCTGGGTAGCGTTCCGCCTCGTTCGGCGGCAGCCCACGGCGACCTTCAACTACGGCTTCGGCAAGGTCGAAGATCTCGCGGGCATCGTCATCGTCCTGATCATCTTCGCGAGCGCGCTGCTCGCTGGGTACGAGGCTCTCGACAAGCTCATCCATCCGGAACCGATCAGACTGCTCGGGTGGGTCATGGCGGCCGGTATCGTCGGCTTCATCGGAAACGAGGTGGTCGCCGTGTTCCGCATCCGCGTCGGCCGCCGGATCAATAGCGTGGCCCTGATCGCGGACGGCTACCACGCCCGGGTCGACGGTCTCACCAGCCTCGCTGTGGTGCTGGGCGCGATAGGCGTGTGGCTCGGCTTCCCGCTTGCCGACCCGGTCATCGGCCTGCTCATCACGTTCGCGATCTTCGGCATCGTCTGGCAATCCGCGGGTTCCGTCGTTCGACGCATGATCGACGGCGTGGAGCCTGGCGTCACGGCGGATGCGCGCCACGCGGCGGAGCACGTCCACGGCCTCGTCGGCAAACCCGATGTGAAGCTGCGCTGGCTGGGCCACAGGCTGCACCTGCAGGCTACGGCTGAGGTCGATCCAGGCCTGACCGTGGCGGAGGCCGACCGGGTGCGGTCCGAACTGGAAGATGCGTTCGCGGGGCACCTTCCCGCGCTCGCCTCGACACACATCGCGCTGCGGCCCGCGGGCATCGAAGCCCGCTCCTCGTTACACGCGGCCCCGGCTTCGACCCACTCCCACCATCATGCTCCAAACCCGTTCGTCTTCGTCGGCCGGTTGGCAAGTGGCCGCCTAGAGATCGTCGACACCGCTGCAGAGGAGCGGATGCAACTGACGCTCGATGACCCCGTCCCGGGATTGGACGCCGTGGTCGAGATCATTCGCCCGGAGGGACGCTTGGAAAGGCTGCCGCTTCGCTCCGGGCGGACCTCCGGCGTTCTTCTCAGCGACACCGCGCCTGACGAGCCTCACGAATTTGAAGCGCGCCTCCTTCTCTCGCGGCGTAATCAGCAGGAGGTCCTCACGTTCACGATGACCGAGCCGGCCGGACATTCGCACTTTACGCGAACAGCTTTGCCCCCAGCCGCGTCGTGATCGTCGTTCGATCTGGATGGCGCCTGGACGTGGTGGACCTTGACTGGAGGCGTGTCGACAAGCTTCTCGCCAGCCGCCTGCATGCCGGCTAGGCATCCGTCATTCGGGTTCTATGGGCTCGCCGAGGGTGTGCATCAGTCGGTTGGCCCAGCCGAAGATGGCGGCCGAAAAGACCAGATCGACTGCCTCGAGCGTGTCCAGCCCCACGCTCTCGAGTGCTTCGGTTGACCGGGCTTCGACGGCCGGAGGCGTCTCAGAAAGCTGAACGGCGAATTTGAAGACAGCCCTATCGCGCGGTTCGAGCTTCGCGTGGCGCTCCTCCCGGAAAATCGTCTCCATCACCTCAGGACGCTTCGAATAGCCGTTGAACCTCGAGGCGTGAACGGCCGCCCAATAGATGCACCGGTTAACGACGGACGCGCCGACGACGCCTAGCTCGCGTTCAGCAGAAGACAGACCGTCCTTGCCGTACATGGACCGAGACCGCGAGGTTTACTGCAAGTCCTAGCCGGAGAGCGCGACCCGCTCCGCCTTCCCGTTCTCGACGCAGTGCGCGACGGTCTCGGTCAGGCGTTCGATGAGCCATCGCCCGGCTGGTCCGGGCGGGCGGTCCGCGCGATGGACGGCGCGCATCGGGGCAGAGACGTCGTTCGGGGCCTCTTCCTGGAGCAGCAGCACCAGCCGGCCTGCGGCGAGGTCATCCTGCACTAGGTGGAGGGGCATGTTCCCCCATCCCAGGCCCGCCAGCAGGAACACGCGCTTGGCGCCGAGGTCCGCCAAGCGCCACGGCTTGCGACCGACCACGCCGAACTCCCGGCCCTTCGTCAGCTCCGAACGATCGGTCAGCACCAGCTGCACGTGTTCTGCCAGGACCTCCCGTGGGATCGGCGAGATTTCGTGGGCGAGAGGGTGCTCCGGCGCGACGACGGTCACGAGCCGGATCGCGAGCAGGTGCTCCTCAACGAGCTGAGGCGGCACCTCCGGGAGGAAGCCAGCCACCGCGAAGGAGCATCGGCCGTCGAGGACCGGCTGCAGCACGGCGCCGAGGCCCTCGACGTCCACCCGCAGGGGCGTCTCGGGGAAGACATGGCGAAAATCCTGAACTGCGCGAGCAAAGACCGCGATCGGGAACATCACGTCGACCGCCACCGCGAGTTCGGGTTCCAGCCCCCCGCCCATGGCCCGGGCCTTTGCCTTGAGCGACCCGACCTGCCGCGTGATTGATCGGGCATCCGCCAGCAGGGCCGTTCCGGCCTTGGTGAGCACCGGATAGCGCCCGGCGCGATCGAACAGCCGCACGCCGAGCTGCCCCTCGAGATTGGCGAGGGTCTGGCTGACCACGGACTGGGATCGGCCGAGCTTTCGACCCGCCGCGGAGAAGCTGCCCTCGTCCGCCGCCGCGAGGAACGTAAGCAGCTGGTCGAGTGACAACGCATCGAGCACGGAAGGTCTCCCATCGCTTCGGCAGATGGATAGCATCGAGAAACAGAGGCTACTGCGATCGGCCGCGCCTTCCTAGCTTCTTCATCACATCGGCAGGCAGCAACGGATCGCTCCCATGAAACTCCTCCATCTCGATTCCAGCATCCTCGGCGGCAACTCCGTAAGCCGCGCGCTCACAGCGCGTATCGTCGCGGCCGAAGAGGCTCTTCACCCCGGCATCGAGGTCATTCGCCGCGACCTCGGCGCAGCTCCGATCTCGCACCTGACGGCGGCGCATCTGGCGGCCCGGCAGGGCGCCGTGCCCGAGGGGGCCGAGATCCGGGCCGATGTGGCCGCGAGCGAAGACGCACTCGACGAGTTCCTGGCGGCCGACATCGTCGTGGTCGGCGCCCCCATGTACAATTTCTCGGTTCCCAGCCAGCTCAAGGCCTGGATCGACCGCATCGCCGTCGCGGGCCGCACGTTCCGCTATGGTGAGGCCGGACCGGTAGGCCTGGCCGGCGGCAAGACGGTGATCGTCGCCTCGACGCGCGGCGGCTTCTACGGTCCGGGCACGCCGAACGCCGCGCTCGAGCACCAGGAGAGCTACCTGCGCGCGGTCTTCGAATTCCTGGGCGTGACAGACATCCGCTTCGTTCGCGCCGAAGGCGTCGCGCTCGGCGAGGACCAGAAGACGCGTTCGCTGCGCGATGCCGAGAAGGCGATCGAGAACCTTGCGGCGTGACAGGGCGTGGCCACGCCGGGGCGAGCCACGGTTCGACGGGTCCTGCCGCCCTCAGTCGGCTGGCGAGGACTCGCCGAGTTGACGGGCCATGCCGACCAGGGCTTTGAACGCGGCTGAGGAGTTCTTCCTGGAGGGATAGTACAGGCAGAGGGGCGCCATCGGCGGCGTCCAGTCTTCCAGGAGACGAACAAGCCGGCCCGCGGCGATGTCCTCGCGCACGTCGGACTCGATGACGTAGCCGATGCCGAAGTCCGCCAGGACGGCGCGCCGGACGAGGCTCACCTCGTCCAGCGTGAGACGGCCGGCGACATCCATTTGGAGCGGCTCGCCGTCTTTCTCGAATCGCCAGCGGTAGAGGCTGCCGTCGGGCAGCCGTACCCTGATGCAGGCATGGCCAAGCAGGTCCGGCGGGACCTTGGGCTCGCCATGCGCCCGGAGATAAGCCGGCGAGGCGACGACCGTGTTGCGCCGGGGCAGCCCAAGCGGAACCGCGATCATGTCGGTGGGCACGAGGTCCAGCCCGCGGATGCCGAGGTCGAAGCCGTCGGCGACGATGTCGACGAGCCGCCCTTCGGTGACGAGGTCGATGTGGACCTCCGGATAGCGGCTCAGGAATTCCAGAAGCAGCGGCGCGAAGATCTCCCGCGCCGCGGCCGCAAAGGCGTTGATCCGCAGCGTGCCTGAAGGCGTGGCCTGATGCGAGCGCGCCCCGTCGATCGCTGCGTGGATGTCCTGCAACGCGGGGGCGACCAGGGCCACGAAGGTCCGCCCGGCATCGGTGAGCGAGACGCTGCGCGTCGTCCGGTTGAACAGCCGAACCCCGAGATCCCTCTCCAGCTTGGCGACCGCGTTGCTCAGGGCCGTTGTGGAGAGCCCGAGCTCCAGGGCCGCCGCGCGGAAGGAGCCTTTCCGCGCGATGGCGAGCACCGCCTCCAGTTCGACCAGACCGGGCCTGCTCATTGTCCTGGTTCTCGCAATCTTACATCCCGCTTTATGCTGATGATCGAAACAAAGGTCCACCTTAGATTGGGCTCACCGGTTCATCCAGAGGAGACCACGATGACCATGCCCGACAACGTGAAGGCCTTTTTCGACGCCGAGCGCCTGGGTGCCGAGGCCTTGGCGGCCGCATTCCTGGACGACGCCGTCGTGAGGGACGAACGCACGCGCCGCGAGGGCCTGGCCGCCATCCGCGAATGGTGGACGGCCGCCAGGCAGAAGTACCAGCACACGGCGACGCCCATCGAGATGATCGGGACGGGCGACGCGATTTCCGTCTGCGCCGTCGTGACGGGCCGGTTTCCCGGCAGTCCCGCGACGCTGACCTACACCTTCACCCTGCGCGACCAGAAGATCGCCGAGTTGGAGATCGGGTGATGGCCGACTTCCTCACGCTCCAGGGCAAGCGCGTCCTCGTCTCCGGCGGCACGAAGGGGGCAGGGGCCGCCGCCGTCGCGCTCTTCCGCGACCTCGGTGCGCAGGTGCTCACGGCCGCCCGGTCCAGGCCGGAACACCTTCCGGACGAGGCCTTCGTGGCCGCCGACCTCATGACGGAGGAGGGCTGTCGACTTGTGGCCGAGGCCGCCCGCGAACGCCTCGGCGGCGTCGACATCGTCGTGCACATGCTCGGCGGATCCGCCGCGCCGGCTGGCGGGTTCGCGGCGCTCGGCGAGGCTGAGTGGCGTCGGGAGTTCGACCTCAACTTCTACCCGGCCGTTCGGCTGGACAGGCTGCTCGTGCCCGGCATGGTGAGGCAGGGCGGCGGGGTCGTCATCCACGTCACCTCGATCCAGCGGCGGCTGCCATTACCCGAGGCCACGACGGCCTATGCCGCCGCGAAGGCCGCGCTGTCGACCTACAGCAAGAGCCTGTCCAAGGAGGTCTCGCCCAAGGGCGTCCGTGTCGTCCGCGTCGCGCCGGGCTGGATCCTCACGGAATCGTCGGACCACCTCGCGGAGCGCCTCGCCCAGGAGGCCGGCACCGACCTCGAGGGCGGCAAGAAGATCATCATGGATTCCATCGGCGGCATCCCGATCGGCCGGCCCACGCGGCCGGAGGAGATTGCCAGCCTCATCGCCTTCCTGGCGTCCGACAGGGCGGCGACGATCACCGGGACGGAGATCGTGATTGACGGCGGCACCGTGCCGACAGTCTGACGTTCACGCGCCCCCTCGCTTTAACCGCGGACAGCAATCGGCCCGACGGGGCCAAGCTGCCGGACAGTGAGTTCACCGCTCAGAAGACCAAGGGAAATTCAGGTATTGGTCCCGGGTGTCGTAGCAGATGTTCCCGTAACGCCGGAGATACTCGTCGCGGCGCTTAGCATCTTTGTAAACTGATGCCGGGTCCGCGACGTCGGCCTCGTACCCGGCGATGTTCCCGAGCGTGAGCGCCTTCGGAAGGATGTCCATGGCTTGCGGCACGCTCTCGCCGTCGAGCCAGTCCGCGGCCAGTTGCCCCAAGGCGTATCCGAAGATCGGCGAGGCCAAGCTCACAGTCGTTTTGTATGGACCGCCCTTTTTGATCTCAGCGATCGCGGAAGGTTCGCCATCAATCCCCCCGAGAAATTGGTCGGCTCGCGCCTTGCCCGCCTGACGCAGTGCACTCAGCGCTCCGAGCACGACCGTATCTGCCCCCAAGACGACGTCCACGTCGGGATTGGCGATGAGGATCGTTCGCATCATCTCCGCGCCTCCGGCCTCATCCACGGTGGGAGGCGAGATGTCGGCCACGATGACCGAGCCGGGAACGCGCCGGAGCGCATCGCGCATGGCCGTGAAACGTGGTGCGAGGAACTGGAGGCTGTCGTGGGTCAGCAGCACGACCTTCGCCTTGCCGTGAAGCTTCGTTTGGATGTAGGTCGCGGCTTCGTCCCCGAGCACTTTGCCGGTGAGGTATTGTGGCGCGTTGAGGATTGTGGTGGCAGGAGGCGGCACGATCGTCCCTACATAGGCGCCGGACCAAATGACCTTCTGCAGAACCGGCGCCAGCGCGACGGGATCCACAGGCGCCGCGACGACGGCCCCGACCTTGGCGTCGAGGAATCCCTCGATTTGGCCGACCATTCGGCCGTGGTCGTTCAAGGCCTGCGCCGGCCGGTAATCGAGGCCACGGTCCCGAGCCGCGAGTTCCAAGCCTCGCGAGACCCCCTGCATGAACTTTCGCTCGTTGTCCTGAGCAAATGCCAGCACCCGTGAAACATTCGGCGGTTTCGCGCACGCGGGCTTGCTGTTGTCATACGAAGGCAAGGCCCGGAAGGTGGTCAAGCCGGGGCTGCCCTCCTGCGCCTGCGCCCGCCCCAGTAGCGCGACGGCAACACACGCGAAAAGCAGCAAGCTTTGGGGCCTAGCGACCATTTCAACTCTCCGGAGCTGGAGAGAACGCCAGGGTCGCCACGGTACCGCGCTCTGCCGTGACGTATTCCACGCGACCGCCGATGGCGCGTGCCATCGCGGTGACGATGCGTGTGCCCAGACCGGTTCCTCGCGTTACCCCATCGCGTCGTCCGACGCCGTCATCCTCGACGCGCAGTTCAGCGAGATCGGCCCCGAGCTTCCGAAGCTTGACGCGAACCTCGCCCGGCTCGTCGGGGTAAGCGTATTTTGCGGCGTTCGTCACCCACTCCGTGACGATCACGCCAAGATTGATGCACGAGTCGGTTTTCAGCTTCAGCGACTCGAGCTCGCACTGGAGAGACGCGACGTGCCCCTGACCATGCATGGATGCGCGCATGTTCTCGACAACGTTTGAGAGGTACTCCCGCAGGTCGACGAACTGCGCGTCCCCGCTGGCGTAAAGACGTTTGTGGACGGAGGCGACGGCAAGGATACGCGCCTCTGCTTCTCTAAGGGCTTGTTTGCTCGCTTCGTCCGGCAAGGTCTTCGCCTGGAGGCTCACGAGCGAAGCCACGAGCGCCAGGCTGTTTGAGACACGGTGGTTGATTTCGGCGACGAGGATCTCCGCCCGGTCGCGTGCTTGCGCGAGTTGCTGCGTCCTCGCGTCAACACGGAGCTCGAGCGTGCGGTTCAGCGCGTCCAATTCGTTAGTAGCGCGGACGATCTCCGAAGCATATCGCATGACGAGCGCGGTCGAAACACCCACGACAAGAACGATGACTGCGCCGCCAATGACCGTCGCCAAACGCAAAAAAGTGGCATTTTCCTTCTGGTCGCCGAGCGCTGCTTCCAGGCGTTCGTCAGCCTGCCGTGCAATCGCGGCGAGAAACATGTTGATTTCGTCGCTGAGGGCCTTGCCACGGTTGCTGCGGAAGACCGCTTGTGCCTCCTCCTCTCTCCAGTCCTTCTTTGCAGTGATGGTACGGTCCATTTCCTCGAACTTGTCGGCGAGTGCCTTGGAGAGGCGAGCGACGATCGCCTCGTCTTGGGGAGCCGACGTCAAGTACGATTTCAGCCTGTCAAATTGGAGTTTCGCCTCGACCTTCGCAGCGTCATAGGGGGCTAGATAGATTTCGTTGCCTCCGACCAGATAACCGCGCTGGCTGGACTCGGCGCTTTGAAGGACGCTGCGCAAATCGGTGGCCGCAGACCTTAGCGAGCGTGAGCGATTGTTGTCCTGAAAGTAGGAGTTCGCTTGTTCGCCCAGCCAAGCCGTCGAGCCAACGATGCCGATCAGTGTCAGAAAGCCGAGCGCAAGCAGCAGCACGCTCGTGCTCATCACCAGTTTTCGTGAGAGCGGCATTCGGTTCTGAACGGCTCGGGGTGTCGCCACGAGAGCGTACACCGACGGCGTCGTGAGCGATAGCCTGCGATTGGAGCAGGTGGGTGCGGACACGCTCGGAAAACTTCTGGCCGGGGAGATCTGCTTGCACAAGACACGCCGCGTTTGGTTCTGGCGTGAGCCACGCTTTTATTCCTGACCCACAAGGGACGTTCAGAATGTCGACTCCCATGTGCACCCAGAGGCGCCAGATAGACGCGCGTTGTCCAGAGGTCGGACCGCGGCCACCATCGTTGGAGCCTTAGGAAAACCGTCTCTGAATGGCGGAAGTTGTCATGGCTGGAACTCGTGACCAGCGAAGAGCTCTCGCGACTGGACCGCTATTCTGGTAGTCCCGCCAGCGCCAGAGCTTCGCCCAGTACATTCGCAAGCTGGGGGGCGCAGTTGACCCCTGCGAACTGGCGTCCGAACCGAAACGTCGGCTGCAATGCGAGCACGCGGGAGGCTGCGGCCTTCGCTTGGTCGAGCCGCCCCGACTTGGCCAGCGCAGCGGCGAGTTGGACATAGGTGATGCTATGGGCAGGGTTGGCTTGAACGGACCTGTACGCGGCACGGCAAGCCTCTTCCAGGTTTCCGAGGAGGAGATGGCTCATAGCCTGCGCATCATAGGCTGCGAAGGCCCAGGGATCGAAAGGGCTGAGCCGCAAGCCCAGCGTGCTCGAGGCGATGGCTTCCTCGGCCTGCCCGCCCCAGCCGAGGACGACGCTGCCGAGAATGTGCGCCAGCGCCGAGGACGGGCTGATCGCCCGGGCGGCATCCATGGCCACGAACGCCGCGTCCCGGTCATGCCCATCCATCCCGAGCGAGAACCCGGCAAGGGCCAGCGCCGTCGCGTCGTCTGCCCCATGAAGGAGAGCCAGGCGAGCATGCTCGACCGACGCGGCGCGGTGCACCTCCCGGAGGCCCGCACGCAGGAAGAGGCAATGGTGGCACATGGCGGAGTTGCCATGCGCCAGGGCGTAGCTGGGCTCCAGCGCGATGGCCCGGTTGAGGAGTTCAAGCGCCCGGGTCACCTGCGCAGGCATCCCTGAATCGACGTCCGTCTGAGCCCGCAGCACCAGATCGTAGGCGTCCAGGCTGTCAGGACGCTTGCGCTTTACACGGTCGATCTCAGCCCTGCGAATGCTCGGCACCAGAGAGCCGACCACGGCCGCGGCGACCTCGTCTTGAAGGGCAAAGATGCCGCCGGAACTCCGGTCGAAGCGGTCGGCCCAGATCCGTGAGCCCTTAGCGGCATCGACGAGGCTCGCGGTGACCCGGACGTGGCTGCCGTCTTGCCGCACGCTCCCTTCCAAAAGGTAGCGCACACCGAGTTCGCGCCCGGCCCGGGCAACGTCCACCGCCTGACCACGGTACGCGAAGCTGGAATTGCGGGCCGTCACGAAGAGGGACTTGATCCGGGCGAGGCCGTTGATGATGTCGTCGACGACGCCGTCCACAAAGTAGAGCTGCGCGGGGTCGCTGCTGAGGTTGTCGAACGGTAGGACAGCAATGGAAGCCCGATCCGGCAGGTCGGCGGGAGCAGCAAAACCCGCCGGTCCGGAATGGACGCGGGTCACTGCCGGTCCAGCGTAGCGATACCCGCGCCGCGGCAGGGTCTGGATCCAGGTCTCTGCGCCTCCGTGCTCGGCCAGGATCCGCCTCAACGCCGCAATCTGGACGGTCAGGTTGTTCTCGGTGACGGCCAGTCCACCCCAGCCCGCATCGATGAGGGCCTGTTTCGAAACCAACCTGCTAGCGTTCTCCAGCAGAACACGCAGCACCGCGACCGCCCGCCGGCCGAGGAGCGTCGGCTCGCCCGAACTCAGGAGGACGCCAGCCTCAGCATCAAGGCTGAACGAGCCGAACGCATAGGGGTGGTCCACGCGAGCCATCACCCGCTTTTAGCAAATTCTTGGGAGTTGTTTCAGGACTCCGGCGCTGCCCGCTTGCACCTTCCCGATGTGCCGCCCCCTGCGCGGCCCTGTGGAGGACGCCATGAGCAACGGGCCCATTATACGAACCACCGCTCAGGCCGCGGAGGTCACCCTGCGCGGCCATCCTCTGGCCTTCCTCGTGACGGGCGAGGACACCAAGCACACGAGCATGTTCGACTGGACTATCCCGCCGGGATTCGCGACAGGGATGCACGTCCACCGCGTCCAGGAGGAGACCTTCTACTGCCTCGAGGGCCAGTGCGTCTGGCATGCCGGTGAAGACATCGTGCAGGCCGTGCCGGGCACGTTCCTGTTTCTCCCACCGGGCGTGCCTCACAACATTACCAATGTCAGCGATAGGCCGGCCCGGGTCCTGATGACCGTCTCGCCACCCGGGCACGAGCACTATTTCGAGGAACTCGCTAAGCTCGCAGAACAGGGCACTCCCGATCCCGTGGTCCTCGCCGAACTGAGGGCCCGCTACGACACGGACCAAATCACCAGCCTGACGACCCGCTCACGAGCTTCTTGACGGAGCGCTCTATATCGCGGGCTGCCTTGTACCCGTGCCGGCAGCCACTTCGGGTGCGGGTCGCAGCTCCCGCTCATGGCGCAAGGGGGAGCTTCCGCTTCTCGCGCATAGCTGACGGAGCCCCCGGCATGCGGCCTCGCTATGTCACTTGCCGAGGCGGGTCCCACTGTCTGATCAGGGAGGGTAGCTTTTGCTGACTCGATCAGCTGTCCCAGCGTGTCCCAGCCTCGCCGAATCTGTCCGAGGATGCTTTATTCCACAGATAGCTAATGAGCCTTACATACCTTAGGCATGGCAGCAGCAACATATTGACAAGTAAGCAAAAATTGGCGCTCCCAAGGGGACTCGAACCCCTGTTTTCGCTGTGAGAGGGCAATTATGACAAATGTGGCGAGTTCGTGTGCCTGAAGTATTTGATCACTGCCGAGCTTGACCGCCAGAAGGGGGCTGCGCTCCACGAGGCTTTGCACGCCGATGAGAGCCGGGCCGAAGCCTTTGCCATCCTGCGCGGCCTGATCGAACAGGTCGCTGTCAGCCCGCGAGCGGGTGGCGGCTTTGAGGTGGATCTGGTGGGCGAGATTGCAGGAATGGTTGAGACGGCAAGGGGGACTGCGGCGAGCGCCACAAACGCAAACGCCGCCCTGGGGAGGGCGGCGTTTGATGCGGTGACAAGGCGTACAATAAAGGTGGTTGCGGGGACAGGAAACCACCGAGAGTTGACTCTCAGCTGTCGAATTTGATCGATTGCCCGGCAAGGCCCACCGGGCCAGATTGAACCGGGGACACCTCCGCTCGGTAGCCGTTCTCGCTGCGGCGCTTCGTGGCATTTTTGGTATGTCAGCGCGCTCGCAAGAGGCAGGACGCCATATCCGCATCGTAGCATTAGATCGGCTGCCGCGAACCGCTTAACGACCGCCAGGTCAGGTTAGATCTTTCCCTTGCGCAGCCTCACGCCAGCGCCGCCGCCGCTTTCGCGATGAACTGCACGCCAGCAGCCTCGAAAGCCAATGTGATGGCTTGAATATCCTTCCCGCTCAGGTTTTCGCGGCCTCGCTCGAATGGATGAAGGAAAGGGCAGTGAGGCGGGCGCGCCGTGCGAGTTCTTGCGGGGTCCAGTCTAAACGACCTCGAGCAGCCCGGCACTGTGCTGGCGAAATCATAGCTGATGCTTCCTCAGCCACAAAGCCGGAAGGCGTTGCCAATTCGCAGGATAGAGACAAGCTTCGGCGGGAGCGGCATGTGTTTGGGGAGAGTCCGCCGCCGTGCAATTCATCCGTCCTATCGCGGCGGCTGTAAATCGTCCCGAGCGGGACAATGCGAGCGCTATAACAGCAGCTTAGCCAGTGGTCACCTGACGCCCCCCAATCAAAAACGCCCCGGCGCAGTTGGGATGGCGCGGAGCATTTCCATGCCTGGCAGGGGGTGGTGCGGGTTGTGATAGCCGCCGCCAGCCTTTACGCGGGGTGAGTTCTTCATATCAAACAACGCCACGTGAGGCGGTGACGCTCACGGCGGGAGAACAACCCGATAGTAAAGCCCATTGTTTCCGTAGTAGGGGCGGAACCACGTCGGACCACACACATCATAATTGATGCCCGTCACGAACCGATACTCGCAGCCCACCGCCGGGGGCGCGACCACCATCATCCCAGGATAGTAGTAGGATGAAGTTGCAGCGGCCCGACCAATCGCGGCGCCGGCCGCAAGACCGACGGCCCCCGCGGCGGCCGCACCACCCCAGCCCCCGCATGCGTAGCAACCTCCGCCATAATAGTGTTTGACGACCGTAGGTCCGTGAAAGCCGCCGGCGTAATAACCACCCGCGTGCCAGCCGTCCCCGTGCCAGGTTCCACCCCAGCCCCCTGCGTGCCAGGCGTTGCCATGCCAGGCGCCGCCCCCAAAGCCGCCCCGGAACCCTCCCCCGCCAAATCCACCCGCGTGAAAGCCCCCCGCGTGAAATCCGCCTCCACCACGGAAGAAGGCCGAAGCAGGCGCCGGATTAAGCAGCAGGACACCAACGAGCCCTGACAGAGCTGAAGTATAGAGGAAGCCCTTTGAACGATCGAATGCACGCATGGCGACCACCTCAGTTTGGAGGGCTGGAAAGCGTCTCAGGGCGACCGAATTCGATCTTGCGAGCCCCGGAGAGACGGATGGACCCGAACGCCGTCTCACCGACGGCGGCGTCAAGCTTCCAGTCCGTGAACTGGATCGAATGCCTGGGCTTCTCGGGCATGTCAGTTGCCGTCGCCCAGATCAGGCGCGGCAGCTTGTCATCGCTTCCGATCCAGATCTGGGCCTGGATGTCGCTGTTGCTGACCGCCACGATGTCCGTCGTGGTGCCGCCGACAACGGTCGAGCGCCCGATCACGAAGGCTTCGGCGAGACCGTTCGTAAAGTCCTCGTAGGGATTGCTGACGATGAAGTCGACGAAGGGGAAGTAGATGCCGGCCAGCTGGTCCGCCTGGTCCACGACCTTGTCGATCTCAGCCGGTGCCGTGGTTTCCGCGACCACGTTCTTGTCCGGCAGAAAAACCATCATCATCTGACCATCGGCGTAGAACTCGCTTGATGGTCCATCACCCTGCGCGATCACCTTCAGCTTTCCCGGACGTTCCAGAACGACCGATGACTAGGTCGCGTAGAACAAGGGCTGACCGTTGGCGGCCGGCACGTCGAACATGCCGAGCGCAGTGAACGAGAGCTTCTTCGCCCCAGCGAGCTTGTCGGACATCGCCTTCAGGAGAGCCAGGGCGGCTGGCTGGATGCTCGGCTGTTTGGGGTCGAGGTTTTGACCCTGTGCATGAGCGCCCAGAGGAATGACGCAACAGAGTGCCGCGATTAGAACGTGAAGCATCCTGTACATGGAAGTCCCCTTTTCCATCGAGGTGGCGGCTCTCCACGACGTTCCCGATTGGCCGCCATCGCTTGCCTTTCCTTGCTCAGAATTGCCGGCATCGTTTGTAGTTTTGCTGGTAATCGGGAAAACCGGTGAAGGAGCGGCTCATGTCGCCGTTGGGAAGAATCTTGAGGTGAACGTCTTGGGTGGAGGCCATCACGCTGTCGGCGCACGAGACCAGGAGCGAAATCTCCTGACCGTCCTCGCGGGCGCGCTGAATCTCGCAGCTGGTGGACTGCCCTTTGATTTTGTTGTTCTCGATCACAAATGCGCCGGAGTTGAAGCCGCTCAGGGATTGCAGCGCCACTTTCCCGTCCGTCCATTTGAACAGGCTGGCGCAGTCGAGGCTCGCCTCTGCCCATGCTCCCTGCAACGTGGCAAGCGCATCAGCGGCTTGCACAAACGTTGTGCTAAAAAGGCTCGTCCCGAGGACGAACAGGCTTATTCTCAACATTGGAACAGCGTGGGGCACATTCTGCATCATGATCTCCTGTCTGGCGTCCGGTCGCGTGGTGTTATGGGCTAAGCTCGATGATGACTTCTTCGCGACCCAAGCTCAGGGTCACGCCTGTGGTCGTGCCAGTGAGGTGCATGACGACCCCGGCGGTATTTTCAAGCCAGAGATTGCTTCTGCCGCTGATCTCCAGACCAACGGGCCCGGTCCCTTCGGAATAGATTCCCGAGAAGGACGAGACATCCTTGAGGCGATACACGTCGCCGGAGACTTTCGTGCGAGCCAAGCCGCCCGGTCCAACGACACTTCCAGCCAGCTTGAATGCGTATTTCTTGCCTTGGAAGACGAGAACACCTTGCCCGACGCCGACACCACCCGCAGTGGACTGGGTAAGGGTCACCCTACCCGAGGGCTGCAGCCCCTCAATCGATGTCGCGGTAGGTACTTGCGTGGGAATCGGCACCGAGGTGCAGGCAGCAAGAAGGGCGAGAACACCAGTCGTGGTGATCGCCAGTCTGGGCAATAGTGGCTTGAAGTAACGGTGTGGGCTCAAGCTCCGACTCCAGTTTCTAAGGGGCCCACGTATCGGCCTAGCCGCACGGTGCCGATCGCGATCGGGTGGGGCAGGACCGCAGACCGATCGGGTAGGTTGCTGACGGCCGCAGAATTGAACGCAAGCCGTACCTAGAACTTGTAGTTCACGCCGACGCGGACCACTCCGCCGCCCTGGCTGCTGCCGCTGGACACGGTCGCGACAGCCGGGACGCCGCCAGCGGTGTAGGCGACAGTCTCGGTGTGGCTGCCATTGTCGAGGTTGACGTAGAGACCTTCGATCTTGGCCGTCCAGTTGTTCGTGAAGGCGTACTCGACACCGCCGCCGAGCGTCCATCCGGTGTTGCTGTTGTTGCCGCCCCACCAATTGTCGTTCAGCCCGCCATAGGCGAGACCACCGGTGACGTACACGAGGACGCGATCGAAAGCGTAGCCGGCGCGGGCGCGGACCGTCCCGAAGTACTGGCTACCGCCGCTATTGAAGGAGTAGCTGTAGCCGCTCCAGTTGGCCTTGGCTGTGAGATCAGCGTACTGGATGTCGGCTTCGACACCGAACACGAAGGCGCCCGTCTGGAAGTTGTAGCCGATCTGGCCACCGCCGACGAACCCGGCGTCGCTGCCGACGCTGAACGAGCTGCTGCCGAGACGGGTGTCGCTGACGAACACGTTCGTGTTGTTGGCCCAGCCGACGCCGGCGTTCAGACCGACGTACAGGCCCGTCCAGGTGAACACGGGAGCGTAAACAGGTGTCACGGGAGCCGTGCGGGACGGCAGGTCGGCCGCCAGGGCGGTAGAGCTGATGGCGGCAAGGGCTACGGTGGAAAGGAAAAGAGTGCGCAAGGATCACCTCCTGAGTTTGGTTGTCGAGCGATTCAGTTAATTTGCCTTACAACTGCCACATAGGTCCGTCGGCCCGCGACAAGTCAACTTGGGCCAATACCCCCCTGGCGACCTCAAAACCAGCCAGCGCCCTGTTCGCTCACGCAGCGCTCGTATTGCGACCAGAAGCTTTTTGACTGCCGTCGCGCGAGCACTGCACGCCGACAACCGCGGATGAGAGCCACGTCCGGGTCAAAGACGGGCGTTGGACTGCTCGCACTGCTTGTCTGCTGCGGGGACTGCATCGGTGAGGCCATGTTTCCGCCGGAAGCCATCACCCGCGCTATTATGGCCTGCAGAGTCGCTTTGGCCCGATCCACCGAGGATGCATCGGCGCAGAACTTCTGGCGTCCGCCAGCCTCAGCCACCACACCCCGCTCACCAAGACGCTCGGCCCCGGCGCCGGCCGACTTGCTTCCAGCGCCCAACGCTTGCTCCAGTCCGGCGATTGTACTGCGCAGGTTGGATGCGACAGCATTGGAGATGGGGATCTGACAAAATCGGCGTGCGGCATCGGCGACATAGAGTTCGGCCAGTTGTTCTCTCCAAGTATGGGAAGCAACCTCCCAGTCCGTGGCGGCGAACGCGGAAGGCACTCCAAGAGCGACGACGAGAACGAGGGCGACCCCACGGCGGCCGCCCAGGCGCCTCGCCCAGATCAATGCGCCGCAGTTCTTGTAGATCTTTGGGGGCGTTGTCGCGCTCGCCAGGCTGGAAGGACAGACGACGGTCATGGTAGAGCGCCTTTCTGAACAGCAGCCTTAAGCTGACCGGCCATCTGGGCCAGCGATGGATCGTCTGGCAGAAGGATCGCGAGGCGCTCGGCATAGGAGAGCGCTTGGGCAGGGTCTCTGGCCTTCATGGCGGATTGCAGCAGCATGGAGAGGATTCGCACGTTGGAAGGATTGCTGGCGAGTGCCCTTTCGAGGACCGCCTGCGCTTCCTGTGCCTTGCCGGTGGCGTCTAAGGCCACGGCGTAAACGTAGGCATAGCGGGCTTGGCTGGGATCGAGCTCCGCCGCTGCTTTCAGCGCCTCGCTTGCCTCCTCATAGCGCTTGGCCCGGATTAGCGCGAGGCCCAGCGCGTGCCGGGGCGCGGCGGCGCGGGGATCCATCGCAATGGTCTGGCGCAGCAGGAGCTCCGCGTCCTTCTCGCGGCCCAAGGCACGATAGAGATCGGCCAGGTCGACCCTCGGGCCAATGGAATAACCAAGTTTGAGGGCCGCCAGGTATTCCTGCTCCGCTTCCGCAGTCTTGCCTTGGCGAAGGAAGAACCGAGCCAGGTTTGATCGACCTTCAGGGCGGTCGGCGTTGAACCGTTCCGACGCGACGAGTTCTGCAGCAGCCGCTGCAAACGCCTGCTGATCGGCCTCGGGCGCTCCCTTGGGCGGCCCCTCGGCGAGAAGGTTGGCTGCCTGGATTCGAACGATTCGCACCGGGTCGGACAAGGACGGGGAACCACGCCGCCAGCGTTGATCGGGAGGCAGCCCTTGCAGTCCACCGAGCGCCGAAAGCCTGACCATCGGGTCGGCGTCCTTGAGGCCCGTCGCCATGGCGGCGTCAACGTCGGCGGAGGGCCGCCCCTGCAGCAGGTTAAGCGCCGTCGCGCGTGCCAGAGCGGGTGTCTCCCGATCTGAGACGACCTTCAGGAGCTCGTCACGGGCGTAGGGCTGGTCCATGCGCGCTGCCTGAAAGGCCGAGGCGTAAGTCTGCCAGCCCTTTCGCGCGGGACCGTGCCAACGCTCCACGGCCGCTGCCGCCCAGACTGCGGGTCGATCCTTGTGGCAATCGGTGCAGGCATTGTGCGCGCCAAGCGAAACCGAGATGTCCGGTCGTGGCACCCGGAAGCTGTGGTCATGCCGACTATCCACAACCATATAGGTGCGCGCCGGCATGTGGCAGGCGATGCAATCCGGCTGGCCTGGCCCGGCGGGGTGCCCGGTATGGCTCGCAACCGCAAACTTCTCAGGCAGATGGCATTGCGCGCAGACCGCGCTGCCAGCTGCCTTAAGCTTGCCCCCATGAGGCTCATGGCAATCACTGCAGATTACACCCTTTGCGTGCATCTTGCTTTGCTGGAAGGAGGCGTAGTTGAACACCTCGTCCCGCATTTGGCCGTCATCCTCGAACAAATCCGACGTCAGAAAAGCCGGGCGATAGAAGTCGGCCAAGGGTCTCCCAGGCTGCCAACCTTCGGCGAACTGCCCTCGGCGGGCATGGCAGGTTCCGCAGGTCTCAACTTCATCGCCGACCGGTCTCGACACCCCTTTGGCTGGGCTGCCTGTGACCGGGTCCGGCGTCCAGTCCGGGGTGGGACGCTTCGCGGCGACGCTCGCAAAGCCCTTCTTTTCTCGGTCTTGTGCTTTGTCCCCCGCGGCCCACGAAAGATGCCCGGCGCCTTCGCCATGGCAGGCTTCACAGCCGACGCTGATTTCGGAGAAGGTGGTGGCGAAGCGGTTGGAAGTTGCGTCATAGGCCTTGCGAACGGACGTGGAGTGGCAGTCCGCGCACATGAAGTTCCAGTTTTGCTGCGCCCCCGTCCAGTGCAGCATGTCGCCGGGCGGGATCGCCTCGTTGGGATAGAGGTGGAACCAACGCTGCCCTCCGGCGGATTTCGGCCGCGTGTCCCAGGCATACGGCAACGCCTGGATGCGCCCATCCGGGAAGGTCGTGAGAAGCTGCTGCAGGGGCACAACGCCGAAGGTATAGTCGACCGGAAACTCCGCCGTCTTGCCGTCCTTGCCTTCCGTGGCAACAACAAATCGATCATCGCGGCGAAAAAAGCGCGCCTTGGACCCAAAGTGCTCAGCACTCGCGTTGTCGAAATCACCCAGGATCGTTGCCGGCGAGGCTGGTTGCATCGCCTTGGCGTGCTGGGAACTGGACCAGGCTGCGCTCTCAGCCGCGTGGCAGCCGGCGCAGGCTGCAGAGCCGACATAGCCAGGCTCGGCGGTGGCTGTCACCTGCCCAACCTGCGCTATTGGCGTGGCTCCAGATTGGCCGTGCACCAGCCCGACCCCGAACACCACCAACGCGCAGACGAGCGAAAGCAAACAGGTCTGCAGGCCAGCCTTTCGGTTCAGATATAGTCCCCACAGACGCATCGGCCAGGCCCGCGTTCTCTAGTTCCGTCCTGCAGCAGTAGTGCGGTGACCACTTTGATCGGTTCGCGTTATTTGGAGATCACAATCCCGCGCTCCTTGCGCATCTGATCGATCACCATTCCGATCGCATTGATGATTTTGACGTCGGGATGCGTTTTGCAATACAAGATCGTTTCGTGCTCGGCCTCGCGCGAGCGCGCCATATCGATGAAATGCTTTTTGCCGAGGCCGTTGTACCAACCACTGTACCAGGTGGTCAGGAGATCGGCGTCTTCCTGGAACGTACCGGCGAGCTGGGCGCAGGTCAGAGCCTGTACGTCAATGTAGCCGTCCTTGTCCGCATAGGCCTTCAATTCGACCTGCGCGTTTGCTGCGGTCACGGAAAGAACCGAGAAGAGGGCCGACGCGACGAGCAAACGCATAGTATTTCCCTTCATCGAAAACAGTCGAGCTGTCCACCAATTTGCCAAGGACTCTCGCTGTGGATTGGGCAGGATACGCTGTTCAACAACGAACCCTTCGAATTTCATTGATCAGGGCCGCGCTCTCAAAAGGTTTGGTGAGATAGGCGGCGTTTGACCACTTTGCGGCTTCCTGCCGGGCAGCGGGAGTGTCGTAGGCCGTAATGAAGATAACTGGCAGCCGCGGGTATCGCAGCCGGAGTTTCCGAGCGAGATCAAATCCTGACATTCCTTTCAGGTAGATATCCGTCACAAGGCAATCATCCGCCGTGCAGACTTGCGCCTGCAGCAGGTGTTCCGCCGAAACGAACTCTACGCTCAGCAGCCCGGAAGCCTTGAGTAGACGACCTAACGCCCGCCGCATGCTGGCGTCGTCTTCGACGACTAAGACCCTCGGGTCACCCGACATAGGTCCACCCCCGCGACAAGTGTGCGCCAGAGTCGCCTCTGCGGCTATTGCCCTTTAGGGCAGAAAGTTCTGCACCAAAGGGCAAAGTACAGACCAGGGCCAGTGATTTGCGCAGATGATCACCTGAAAAAGCTCACTCTTTTGAGGCTATATCACATTTTATTCCAGTATTTTGCACTAAAGGGCAAACTTTCTTGCACCAAAGGGCAACGGTTCGGCTCTAGCGCTTGACCTCGATGAGAGCGAAGCTCCCGGCGCGTAGCCCTGAAAGCTCGCGAGTATGATCAGGAGGAGCTTTGTTATGATGGTTCGCTCGATCTTCAATCGCATCAGCACTGCGCTCAGGGGGGGCTTCCTGCTGGCTGCGGTCGCGCTATCGCCGGTTCACGCGCAGAACCCAGCCAAGCCCAACATCCTCTTCATCATGGGCGATGACATCGGCTGGATGCAGCCCAGCATCTATCATCGTGGCTTGATGGTTGGGGAGACACCCAACATCGACCGCATCGGTCGCGAAGGAGCGATGTTCACGGACTACTACGCGGAGCAAAGCTGCACGGCGGGCCGCAATGCCTTCTTCACCGGCATGCATCCGCTCCGAACGGGGATGATCCCGCCCCAGCTTCCTGGGAGCCCATCCTATCTTCGGCCCGGGACGCCGGCGCTCGCGAAGTTCCTGATTGACCTTGGCTATAACACGGGTGAGTTCGGCAAAAACCACCTGGGCGATCACCCCGATGCGCTGCCCACGGCACACGGGTTCCAGGAGTTCTGGGGCTACCTCTACCACCTCGACGCGATGCAGGGCGTGAGCTTCCCTGACATCAATCGGTCGCCGACCGATCAGGGTATCGCGCCGGCCTGCAAGGTCGTTTCGATCCCGGGTCTTCCTGAGACGCCGTCGGTTGACCCGGCCACGACGGTCTGCCTGACGCCACCCCGGCCGGTCATGTCGTGCCGCTCGTCGGATGGCACCTCGAAGAACCAAACTTGCCATGACGAGGGTCCGCTCACGTTGGACCGCTCGCGCACGGTTGACGAGGAGATCTCGGCCAAGGTGATCGACTACCTCGACCGCAACGACCCCAAGAAGACCAACAAGCCCTTCTTTGTCTGGTACAACCCGGCTCGCATGCACATCACCACGATGTTCTCGCCGAAGTACGAGGCGATGCTCGGCGAGAAAGGCGGCAAGGACTGGGGGATCAATGAAGTTGGCATGAAGCAGATGGATGACAACATCGGCGACGTGATCAAGAAGCTGGAAGACATGGGCCAGCTCGACAACACGATCGTCGTGTTCACCACTGACAATGGCGCCGAGGTCATCACCTTCCCTGACGGGGGCGTGACGCCGTTCAAGGGTGGCAAGCTCACCACCTGGGAAGGCGGCATGCGCGCTCCGATGGTGATACGGTGGCCGGGCCACATCAAGCCAGGGACGGTCGATACTCAGATCTTCGCGTCTCTCGACTGGGTGCCCACTCTGGTAGACATCGCGGGCGGTGCCAAGGGCAACGACCTGAAAGCGCAGATCGAGGCCGGCAGCTATCCGGGCATCGTCAAGACGACTCTCGATGGCGTCAACCAGCGGGCCTATCTGGAAGGCCAGTCTGGTTCAGCACGTGACACGTTCTTCTACTACACCGGTCCTGTACCGTCGGCCGTGCGCTACAAGAACTGGAAGTTGTACTACGCAATGGATGGCGCCGACGGAACGGGCGGTCTGCTTGGCCCGCGCACCTTCCACTGGACACAGATCGCGAATATCAAGCGTGATCCGTTCGAGATCACGGTCGTCGACAACAAGTCGCTGCTGGCGATGGGCGGAGCCCTGGCGGCGCCGAGCACCGCATACCTGTACGACTGGAACATTCTTCCGATCGGCCAGCTGCTTTGGCTGCGCGAGCTGGAGACTTACCAGAAATTCCCGCCTCTCCAGGATCCGGCGAGTTACAATCTAACGCAAGTTTACAATGAGCTGAAGAAATCCAAAGCAACTCATGATTGAGCGTAGTCGGGAGCGGGCGGGTAGTACCCCGCCCGCTCAAAATCTTGGACGCAGCATGACGGAACGTGGACTTCAAGGTGAAAGCCGTGAGCCTTAACCGACGGACCCTGCTGAAGACGGCGTCTAAGATTTCGGCCGCGGCTAGCCTGCCGGCTTCGGCTGTATTCAGCAGCTCCGTCTTTGCCCAAGGTGACCCCTTACCCTCGTGGAACGAAGGGAAGAGCAAATCAGCGATCCTCACCTTCGTGGATCGTGTAACCCGGTCGGGAAGTCCCGACTTCGTTCCCCCGATCGAACGCGTCGCGACCTTCGACAATGACGGCACCTTGTGGTGCGAGCACCCGCCGGCGGAGAGCGGGCCCTGGCCGAGCTTGTCATGGTCTCCCACGCCGGCATGACTGCCGAGGAGTTCCAATCCATCGTCACAAGTTGGATCACGACCGCGCGCGATCCACGGTTCCATAGGCTGCATACGGACCTGGCCTATCAGCCGATGGTCGAACTCCTAGCATATCTTCGTGCGAGCGGGTTCAAAACGTACATCGTGTCCGGAGGTGGAATCGAGTTCATGCGTCCCTGGACGGAGCGCATCTACGGCGTGCCGCCCGAGCAGGTCATCGGTTCGTCGATCAAGACCCGCTTCGAGATGCGCGACGGACAGGCGAGAATCTTCCGCCTGCCTGAAATCAACTTCATCGATGACAAGGCTGGCAAACCAATCGGCATCAACCAGTACATCGGCCGTCGACCTGTCGCCGCCTTCGGTAACTCGGATGGCGACCTCGAGATGCTCCAGTGGGCGACGCTGAGCGGTGGCGTGCGCTTTGGGCTGCTGGTGCATCACACCGATGGCGTACGCGAGTATGCCTACGACACCGACACCGATTTTGGGCGTCTCTCGGCCGAGACTCTCAATACCGCATCCGAGAACAACTGGACGGTCGTCGACATGAAGAACGATTGGAAACGCGTGTTCTCGTTCGACTAGCAAAGCCGATCACTGCACGACACCCAACACTGGAGAGCGAGATGTCTGCGACCCTTCTGAAAATCCTGGCCACAGCAACCCTCGCCGTTGGACTGGCGAGCTGCCAAACGGCCAGTGTTCAAAATAAAGAGAACCTCCTGACAGCGTCGGGATTCGTCCCGCAGCCCGCCAATACGCCGCAGCGCCAAGCTGCGATGAGAAAGTTGCCGCCAAACAAGTTCGCGCAGCAAAGCAGGGGCGGCCAGATTGTATACGTCTACGCGGACCCAATCGTCTGCCAGTGCGTCTATTTCGGGAACCAGGCGGCCTACGCTCAATACCGGAGCATGGTGTTCCAGCAAAATCTCGCCGATGAGCAGCAGATGACTGCAATGATGGCACAGAACGCCTTTGATTTCGGCCCCTGGGGACCTCCGTTCATGTACTAAAAACTCGCTAACGCGGGCTAAACACTCATCGACCATGCACAAACCCGACTGCGATCGACGGCGCGGGATAGCCAAGAGCGGAGTTCCCCTATGAAACGTCTGCCTACTTACTTGGCCGTCGGCGGAGTGCTTCTGTCACCGCTAGCCGCAACCGCTCAGTCCTCTGTCCAGATTGGGACGCTCGGATGCGACGTCTCACGCGGCGTGGGCATGATCATCATGGAAAAGCAGACCCTCTCCTGCACCTTCAAGCAGGACTCCGGAGGAGCCGTGGATCTCTATACGGGATCTATCGATCAATTCGGCGTCGCCGTTGGGGAGGTGGGAGCGGGGCACCTCATCTGGGGCGTTCTCGCGGCCAGCAAGGGCCTGCCGCCAGGAGCCCTTGCCGGAAGCTACGGCGGCATCGGCGCAAACGCCTCGCTCGGAATCGGAGGCGGCGCGAACGTGCTGGTGGGAGGCACCGGCCGGTCCTTCTCTCTGCAGCCGATCTCGGTCGAAGGCCAGACGGGCGTCAACATTGCCGGCGGCGTGACGACACTCACGTTGAGACGCTCGAACTGAACGGACTAACGTAAGGCCAAGCCGTCTGCAGTCCATTGTGGACTTTGGCTCGCGCGCACTTCCACTTACTATCAGTAGTGTCGCTCGCAGGATCATCACTCAAGCGGAGACGTGATTATGAGACGGCTGGCTAAAGGGCTACTTTTATCGATGCTGGTCCTGCCTGTTGGTGCCTGTAACACCAGCCCAACTCTACGCAGTGTTGAGTCAGACTGTCTGACCCGCTACGGGAACTACCCGCAAGCGTGGAGCTGCTCGCGCAACAACGTGGCCGGCACTCTCGCCGAATACCGAACCCGCTATGTCACCGTGGGCGACACCTTGCTGGACCAGGTCAACAGGGGGCAGATCAGCGATGCCGTCGCGCGTGACACCATGGCCGGCGGTTTCGCCCGATCTGGTGGGGGGGATTTCCGGGGCGGCGGAGGTCGCGGCGGCGGCGGCGGGCGACGGTAACCCTGCCTGCGTCGGGCACGGCCGCTCATCCTGCTCGCTGTGAAGCAAGGAAAGACAACGTGTCCAATCTTCAGACAGTGTGTCGCCGCTTGCCTCGGAGCTATCGCGGTCAGCACTATTCCTGCCCTGGGGGCAGACAAGAAGCCCAACATCCTCGTGATTTGGGGGGATGACATCGGTCGCGACAACATCAGCGCCTACAGTTTGGGCATCATGGGTTACCAGACGCCATACATCGACCGCATCGCAAAGGAAGGCGCCATCTTCACGGACTCCTATGCGCAGCAGAGCTGCACCGCAGGACGCGCCTCCTTCATCCTGGGTCAGCATCCGTTTCGCACGGGGTTGTTGACGATTAGAATGCCCGGCTCACCCCAGGGGATCCCCGACCGGGCGCCGACCATTGCCGATCTCCTCAAAGAGCAGGGCTACGCCACTAGGCAATTCGGCAAAAATCATCTGGGCGACAGAGACTCACATTCGCCAACGGTGCATGGCTTCGACGAATTTCTCGGAAACCTCTACCATCTCAATGCCGAAGAAGAACCGGAGACGTACTACTATCCAAAGGATCCGGAGTTCAGGAAGAAGTACGGTTCCCCGCGGTGTCATTCATTCCTGGGCAGACGGCAAAGGAGGTCAACGGATCGAGGACAATGGGCCGCTGACGACGCAGCGCATGCCCACAATCGACCAGGAGATCTATGCTGCCGCCGACAAGTTCATCGACACGACGGTGAAGAGCGACAAGCCGTTCTTCGTTTGGTTCAACACGACCTGCACGTTTGGACACGCTTGAAACCATCCGCACAATGCAGAACCGGCATCTGCCTGGGCATTTTTTGGTCGGTTGACGTGATTGCTGGATAGCGCGCGGCCGGATCTCGGACCGCGAGGTCGTCTTGCAAAGGCCGCGCATTTCTGGTGAGAGCGGTTCAGTTCACCTCGGAAACAAGAACTGCAGCTGGAAGCGAAGCGTCCAACTGGGTCCGTCGGTAGGCCGAACGACATTGTAGAAGGCTTGCAACTGCGTGTTGATGGGCAACTTATCGACCTTGAACAGTCGCCCGATGCCGCCGCCAATGGGCACGGTCCAACGCTCATCGTTCTTTGCCACCCAGTTTGCTGTAATGACGGGCGAAGACGTCAGATACCAACCATGCGGCAGGTTGTAATTGACGAAGGGCTGCACGGTTAGTGTGCTGACGCGCTGGTCTGTCGTTCCGGCCCAAACATTATTCGCGAGCACGCCGATCACCCACGGGCCCTGAATGGTGAGTGCGACCGCGGCCGGGCCAGCGCCCCATTTGTTGATCCCCAGGTTCTTGTCGGTCGCCGTCGGAAGCCAGGTCTGCACGCCCACGCCCCAGATGATCTCGCCCGAATGAGCCGGGGATAGGAAGAAGGCTGGAGACAGGTTCCCAAGCCCAAATTCGGCACCCTCGGTAGGAGAAATTCTGGGTTGGTAGATGATGGGAGTGATCCAACGCGTGATCAGGTTCCAGTCATCAGTCACGTGGATGGGAATGACCGGCTGAAAATTCAACACGTTCTGCGGTCGGTGATAGGGACCGACATCGAAATTGGCGTTGTTTTGAAAGGGGACGCTGATCAGGTTGGCGATCGGGTTTTGAGCCGCTTTTCTGAGCGCGTCGGCATCATCGGCCTTGCCTGCCACGTCGGCTTCCGGCGCAGTTGGATTGTGCACGGGGGCGTGTTTAGCAGAGGCAGCCTTGTGGAGTGGAGGCCGGCTTTTGGCCTCTGCGAAGGAGGCAGTCGCCGCTGTGAGGAGCAGGCTTGCCGCGCCGATCCTTATCCCGGAGCGCCAGTGGACGTTCTGGGGAGGAATTGAAACGAGGCCGCTGGCTGCCATTTCGATCTCCAGGTGAATATGGAAAATGAGGCCTTCAGAACCGGATGCGGCTAAGGACGGGCCCGCGCCATCTGGATCTGCAGGCTGGCCGTCGCGCCCAATGTTCCCCTCACTTTGGGGGCGACGCTGCGGCTCGTGAGGCCGGAGCGGTTGACCGTGATCTTCTCGCCGATGAAGCCCGCCAGGAGGGCGAACGGACCGTTCCGGGCCTCCATGTCGAGCATGAGCGCAACCAGCGACCCGCCATCCCCAATGGTGTTGTCGATAATGTCGATGAAGCTGGCGTTCACGTCGACGGTCCGTCCCCGAACCGTCTGGCTGCCGTTGAGCGAGGTGGCCCAGGCATAGGGCGTGATGCGGAAGGTCCAGCCGGGCGTGAACACCGGTGCCTGGGGCGGCGCGGCCGAGCCGCCGGCAGGTCGGCCTCCGCGGCCGGCCCCGCGAGAAGAACTGTCAGTGCAACCGCAGGACTAATCGACTTCACGAAGCCCCTCCTCGTTATCAGGAGAGGCTACCTCGGAGTAATCGTTGCGGCTACTCACGAGCTGCAGGCAACAAGGCATTTACAAAACGGTGAAGCACTAGAGACACACAGGAGCATCGCCCATGAATGTAAAGCTGCCCGCATTGCTCCTGGTACATTAATAATAGTCAAAGCTTGTCTCTTGAACCGGGTTTGGACCAGTCGCTCTCAGCGGCGCAGACCTCGCGCGCGAATCTCACGAGCTACGCTGGGAGCGTGGGGCGCCCCGTCGTGGCTGCGCTCAATGCGGTCCCACGTTGCGGGTTGTGGATAGCTTCTCGGCCAGCCTGCCAAGAACGGCAGCCGAGTCGGTGCCAAGTTTGCGCATCAGGGCTGCCCGTTCGGCCTTGACAGTGCGCTCTGCCACCTGAAGCTCGCAGGCGATCTGCTTGTTCAGCTTGCCCGTTACAATGCATTCGAAAACCTGCCGTTCTCGGGCCGAAAGCGATGCGAAAGCCCGATTCAGCCCTTCACGCTCGGCCCGCAGCGCTCTCGCGCTCTCGCTGCGCTGCATGGCATCACGCACTACTTCAAGCAGCGTTTCCGGCTCGATCGGTTTTTGCAGATAGTCGACCGCACCGCTTTTCATGGCGCTGGCGCACGAGGCGACGTCGGCGTGCCCGGTCATAAAGATAATCGGAAGCTCGACCGACTGCTTCAGGAGCGCGGCCTGGAGATCCAGTCCCGAAGGTCCCGGCATCATCACGTCGAGCAGCAAGCAACTGGGCTCATCGATGTCACCATGCATCAAAAAATCGCCCGCTGAGGCGTAACCAATTGCTTGAAACCCACTCGCCTGCAGCAAACGAATGAGAGCGGTCCGCATCGACTGATCGTCATCCACGACGTAAACAACAGGCACTAGGCAAACTCCCCTGCCATGATCTTCCTGCTCAATGGTAGTTCCACAAAAAATGAAGCGCCTGAGCTCGCCCGATTAGCGCTCCAAACTCTTCCGCCATGTGCCTCCGCCAATGTCCGGACAATTGAGAGCCCCAACCCGATTCCATTTGGCTTGGTACTGACGAAGGACTCGAATACGCTCTCAACCTTGTCGGGCTCAATGCCATGTCCGTTGTCCGACACAATGACCAGAGTCGCCGCATCCCTAAGCTCCAGCGAGAGGGAGACATGTCGCTGGCCTAAGGGATTGCTCGCGACAGCATCCATCGCGTTCATGAGCAAGTTGATGAGGATTTGCTGAAACTGCACCCGGTCCCCGATGACCTCGGGCGGGACCGACGGCAGGCTGAAGGCGACCTCCACACCGCGTCGAAGAGCTTCACCGTGCAGAATGGCCACCGCGTCTGCCGACGCCCGCGCAAGATCCACCGGCTTGCGTTCGACCTCGTGCTTCTCGATCATGGCCCGAAGTTGTTGGATGACTTCGCTGGCACGGATGTTATCTCGACGGATGTCGTCCAATATCGGCGTGATATCATGAACCGCGCCCCCGTTCTGAAGGATGAGGCCGACCGTCGCAATGTTGCTGTGAATGGCTCCGAGCGGCTGATTGATTTCATGAGCGATGGATGCGGTGAGCTGGCCGGCGACCGCGAGCCGGGTGGCATGGGCCAAATCAAAGCGGTGCTTGTCCACGATAACCTCCACGCCGCGCCGCTTGCGCCGCTCGAGAAAGAGACCGACGAGCAGGACAGATTGCACCGCAATCACACCGACCGCAGCTATGACAATGCTACGGTATTGTTCCCATAAGCCAGGCTCCTTGAAGTGCACCAGAGCATCGGACGGAACCAAGGTGGGATCCACGGCCCAGTGCTCGATTTGCCGCCAGTCGAGACTCGTCTGAAACGGCATGGTCTCTGGAAGGTGAAGATCCTTGGGGTGCTTTCCACTCAGAAGCTGGATGGCAATCGTCGCGGCGAGCGCCCCCATATCGCGAAATGTTGGAACGCGACCTCCCACGACTCCAGTCCCGATGAATGTGTCAAAGGGGCCATACACTGGGACCGGGGACGCTTCCGTTATCAACCGAGCGACGTCTCTCGGCGCAAAGGTTCGGCCAGCCCCATCCTTGAAATATCCTGGTGTAAAAATAATTGTATGCTTGCCTATACTCCTAACCTTGTTCAGTAACTCGTCGGTTGGCAATCCTGTGAGATACGTAACGTCTCTAATTCGGTCTGACAGTTTGCTTCGGTCTACAATAATTGACTTCCAATTTCCGTCGAAATCCGCTGAGCCGGTGATCACGACGAGCTTGTCCACATCGGGATGGAGGCGCAGGGCGAGATCGATCGTTGCAATAGGCTCATACTGGACGGGTACCCCATATACATCAGAAGGAATTACGAATTTTGTGAGATTTTCCTTCCCAACACCCAAGTAAACGACAGGAACATTTGGCAGAAGCTCATCTCGATGCTCAAGCCAGAAGCCTAGCGCTGCGCTACCAGCGACTACCACTGCGTCAGGCCGTCGGGGTTGGTACTTTGCGCGCAAATAAGGGATGATCGCTTCGGTGTAGGACTGCCCACCAAATTGTGGGTAACCCATAAACTCGGCGTTAATCTCGACCGGAAGTCCGCTTTTCCCGAAGACTTCGCTGAAGCCCCGGTCCGCTTCGATTGTTGCGGGTAGAAGTCGGCTATTCTCATAGATAACCAGGACGCTCTTGCGCTCGGCAGGTGTGTCCCCCAGGACGACCCCAGCACCTTGAGCTAATAAGAGCAGGACGCCCGTAAATATTCTCAAGCCGAGATGCATCAGGGGAACACCCTTTGAAATAAGTCAAGAGCTTACCTGATCTGTATCTGATGCTTAGCGTGCCGTACACCGTACTCTTCTTGACGCCAAAGTCCAAGCCGCGACGCTGTTTGCGTGAGGCACACAAAAGCCGGTAACGGCGTCTTCCCAAACCCCGGCGCGCCTAGCTTGGCCTTGGCGCGTCGGGTCGATATCTCCACCTCCCGGAGGAGGACGATTCATTGAATTCGCGCCCAAGTCACCGATCAGAAAAAAGCAAAGGGTAGTGTTGCCTAACGGAAGCGCGCCTTCGCCCCGAGGGCGTCGGGGAAAGTCGGCGACAGTTGCGGCTGGCGCTAATCGAGCGATAAGGGTTCTAACTCCCCCTTTCGCGGGTTCTTCCTCATTACGTTCTGAAATGATGTCCCTAGAGTGTGATTTGGCCGCTCTGCCGAATAGAAGGCTGGCGTACCGGAGGCAGTATGACCAGCATCCTGATCGCTGACGATCACACCGCAGTGCGATTAGCCATGCGAGCTCTTTTGGAAGCTCAACCCAATTGGAAGGTAGTAGCCGAAGCCCAAGACGGAAAAGAGGCCATCGAAAAAGCGTTATCAACCAATCCGGACATTGCCATTCTTGACTACTCAATGCCTTTCCTGAATGGCATCGAGGTGACGAAAATAATTCGGGCTCGAATGCCCCACGTCCAGGTGCTCATATTTTCAATGCTTGATACGGACAGGCTGGTCCGCGAAGCTTTAGAGGGCGGTGCGCACGGCTTCTTACCGAAGTCGGACGCGCCGCAACTGTTGGTCGCGACACTAAAAGCGCTCGTTTCGGCTAATTGACATGCAAGTTTAATCGGTTCGATGGCTCGGGGTCTGTTGATCTGAAAGGTTGTGGGTTCCCTCGTGGTGCGCGGAAATGCCACTCACGATGGGATATTCCGGGCGCGCCGACCGCCGTACCGGACGCGGGGGCCGCTTTGTTTTCAGCAGCCGCGTCATAGGGCGTTGGTACCTGCACGCCGGCAGCTGCCGGGCACCAATCGAATGCGATTCTCGAATCGACAGGGCCCGATAGTGCAACTTCGTTAGGGGTTCGCCGTCAACGTGGCTCGAAGGTCAACACGCCAAAGCTATACGTGCTGAGGCCGGCCATTTGCCGCCACGCCGCGCCGGAGTGGCTCCCTCATAGCTGTCGCCAGATCCCGCGCCGGGAACCAGCCAGCCCTTCCAGAGGAGCACCTCATGCGTGCGCCTTCGGCAGGCTTGGTCGGTGACGATCAGCCGCCTACAAACACTTGTATTGATTGCAGCGCTACCGATCTCGCCGGATCCGCGAGAGTGACCGCTTGCATTCTGTCCGGCTGTCGTGACCGATTTAAAATGCACCCTGCCCTGCTCGGGCTGGCACGCCTGCTGGCTCGTGAAGTCGCTGCCGACCTCGTTCGCGAATGCAGGGAGGCGGCGTCTTGACCGCCGTGCGCCAGACTGCCGGATACATCGCTCCTGGCCTCGATCCCTTGCTTACAGTCGACGAAGTTGCGGCCCACATGCAGGTTGATCCACGTACCGTGCGCAGGATGATTGCAGACGGACGCCTGCCGGTGAAACGCATCGGACGATCGGTACGTGTGGCGCTGAAGACGCTGAAAGCCTTTCTGGACAGTTCATGACAGGAGAAGACAGCAGATGACCGTATCATACGGTCGTAATGCTTCGTTATTACATCGTACACTGAACTGCGTTGGTTCAGTGTGCTATGTAATCACGAAATTGCACTGATTTCCGCTCCTGTCGTCACGAGTCATCTCATGTCCACACAGACCCCTTCACGAAGCACGTTGCAGACCGTCCTCGACACCGTCGGAACCGATCCGGGGCTCACCTCCCGGCAACGGCAGGACATGCTCAGCGCCGTTCGGACCATCGCCCGGGTTTTGGGGTCGTCGCCCGACATGGTCACGCTGGATGTCCAGTCCCTGCGTCGTCGGCTCGAGAACCTGTCTCCCCACTCTCACGGCCTTTCGCCCGGACGCTGGAACAATGTGCGCTCTTTGTTCAACAGGTCCGTGGAGTTGGTCCGACCGCTGATGGCGGCGCGCAGTTTCGCCCCGATCCGCTCGGACTGGACGGCGCTGCTTGGCCTGATGACCGTCCACCGCAGCACGCGGCTGAAGCCCCTGCTGCGCTATCTCAGCGAGCGGCAGGTCGGGCCAGCCGCCGTGACCCTGGCGATGTTGGAGGATTACCGCCGCGGGATTCTCGAGGACAGGCTCAGGGCCAACGCCGAGAAGACCTGGACGTCGCTGGTCTGGGCCTGGGAAGCCAATGCGCGGGACGTGCCGGGCTGGCCCGAAGTCGCGTTCAAAAAGACGGTCCGCGCGGAACGCTACTCCTTGCCCTGGACCCACTTCCCAGCCTCGCTCAAGGATGCCGTGGACGGCTACCTGCGTCGCCTCGCCCGCGATGTCTTCGACGAGGATGGCCCGCCGCGGCCAGCACGGCCGGAGACCTTGCGGCATCGCGAGTACCAGTTGCGCAGCTTCGCCTCGGCGCTGGTCCTGTCGGGCGTACCGGCGGCCGAGCTCATTGATCTCGCCGCCTTGCTCCGGCTCGACCGCGTCGAGATCGGGCTTCGCTGGTACCATGAGAGGGCCCGCAAGGTCGTCACGTCCCGGGTCTCGCAGCTGCGCGATCTTCTCAAGGGTGTATTACGGCACAGCCTCAAGGCGGACGAGCCCACGCTGCGCGCCTTCGATCACAAGACCCGCAGGCTAGTCGTTCGCAGCCGGACGCTCACGCCGAAGAACCGGGCCCGGCTTCGCCAGTTCGATGACCCGCGCAACGTCGAGACCTTCCTGGCCCTTCCGGCCTGCCTCCAGGCCGAGGTCAAACGGGGCGGGATGTCTGCCAGAAGCATTGCCGTTCTCGCCTCCCATGCGGCTGGGATTGCCATCCTGCAGGTGGCGCCCCTGCGCCGGCAGAACCTCGCCATGATCGAGCTGGGACGGCACCTGATCCGGTCGGGTCCGCGCTGGCTGCTGATCTTCGAGCCCGACGAAACCAAGGGCCATGATCGCCTCGAGTTCGAACTGCCCGCGCACACCGTGGCGATCCTCGACTGGTACGTGACGCAGTACCGGCCCCGGCTGGCTGGCGAGGGCTGCAAGGCCCTGTTCCCCGGCGAGGGAGGGGGCGCCAAGGCCAAGAGCACGCTGGGCCTGCAGATCAAGGACGTGGTTTTCAAGTACACGGGCCTGACGGTGAACGTGCACCTGTTCCGGCACACGTTGGCCAAGATCTTTCTGGAGCTCGCGCCGGGCAACATCGAGGTCATCCGGCAGGTCCTCGGCCACAAGTCCATCGCCACCACGATGGCCTTCTACTGCGGGACCGAGGGTCGGGAAGCATCCCGGCACTTCGCCGATATCATCGAGCGGGCGCGGCGGTCGAAAGCCCCGCAAGCTACCGCCCCGCGGCAGCAGCCCCGGCCGAAGAGGAACCAGAAACCATGAGCGGCGGACCCTATGGACGGGGCAAGGCCCCGGAGCGCGCCTGCATGAAACTGGCACTATGGCCCGAGCGGGACCGCGCACTGTGGCTGGGGGCTTTGTCCGACGACGACATTTTCGGCGACGGAGGAGACAGGGCGGGGCATCGGCCCGCCTCGAACTGGAAGACAGAGAAGGGCTACGGCCGCTGGCTGACCTTCCTGGCCATCAAGGGACTGCTCGACACCGCCGTCCATCCAGCGGACCGGATCACACCCGACACGGTGCGCCTCTACATCGAAGCGCTGCAGGCGGCTGGGAACGGCACGCAGACCCAGATGGGCCGCCTCCAGGAACTGGGCGAGATGGCGAAGATCATGGATCCCGGCCGCGACTGGAGCTTCATTGCAAAGATCGCCTCGCGCATTCGAGCCCGGCACAAGCCGGTCCGGGACAAGCGGCTGACCTTCGTGTCCTCGGTCGAGCTGCTGGAGTTGGGCCTCAAGCTGATGGACACAGCGGCCGGCTACGGGACCCGGCGCCAGCAGGCGGTCGCCTACCGCGACGGACTGCTGATCGCCTTCCTCACCCTCGTCCCGATCAGGCGCAAGAACCTCGCCGAACTCTCGATCGGCGAGACCCTCATCCAGGCCGGCGACGTCTGGGTGATCTCCCTCCCGGGCGGCGCCATGAAGAACGAAGACCCGCTCGACCGCCTCTGGCCCGAGATACTCCTGCCGTACCTGCAAACCTATCTCGACGTCCACCGGCCCTATCTGGCGAGCCTCACGGGTCGCTGGACCGGCGACATCGGCGGTGCGCTCTGGGTGTCCACGGACGGTTCTAGGATGACGCAGATGGCCCTCTACGAGCGCATCCGCGCCCGGACGAAGGACGCCTTCGGACACGCTGTGAACCCGCATGCCTTCCGCCATGCAGCGCCGACCACGTGGGCCATCGAGGATCCCGCCACGGTCGGAGCGGCCTCGGCCCATCTGGGACACCGCTCCTCTCAGTCGATGGAAGCCTACAAGTTGCCGAGGACCATCGAGGCCGGGCGGCTGTTTGCGAAAACGCTGGAGCGTGCGGCGAAGGGAACGGGAACCGATGATTGAGATGGAGGTGGCCACAACGAGGCGCCTCCTGCTCCAAAACGCAGGGTCAGAAGCCGTTGAGCAGATAGTACGGCAGCTGTTGACCCAAGGCGGACAATCGGAAGGTCCGCTGCCCGCTCACCCGCGACTGCGTATGGTAGGGTTGCCGGCTATCGCCGGCGCGACCCGCGTGGCGGATCGGCATTTCCGGCGCATAATTCAGCCGCCTCCAGCTCGCCATTGCACCCGAAGCGTCTATTTTCGCGACCCGAAGGTGACGGATCGAGGCTAGCCGTCTGCTCGGCCATCATGCCACGCTCGGCAGCGCAGATGGCCTGGAGCCCGCGATGTCTAAGCTCTTTCCCCGATTGTTCTCGCCGGTCCGCCTTCGTTCCAAAATGCTTCGCAACCGTATCGTCTTCGGGGCCCATACCGCCAACATGAGCGAGCATGGTCTGCCGGGAGCGAGGCACGTGGCCTACTACGCGGAGCGGGCCAGAGGCGGGGCGGCCATGATCACGGTGGAACCCATGCCGGTGCATCCGGCGGCGGTCCTCACCCGCGGCAACTTCCTGCCCGGGACGGATACTGTGATCCCTGCCTTCCAAGCCGTCACGGAGGCGATCAAGTCCAACGGCGCCGTGGCGATCCAGCAGCTCTACCATGTGGGTGCGCACGGCGATTCCGACCTGTCGTTCCATCCTCACTGGTCGCCATCGGGCGGACCCAGCTATCACGACAGTGACGGCTCGCACGCCATGAGCGAGGCCGAGATCGAGGAGACGATCGACAGCTTTGTGCAGGCGGCGCGCCGCTGCCGCGAGGCCGGCTTCGACGGCGTTGAAGTGTGGGCCGCCTATCTTGGCCTGGTCGATCAGTTCTGGACGCCCTGGTCGAACCGGCGGGACGACCGGTGGGGCGGCTCGCTGGAGAACCGCACGCGTTTCTCCCGCACCATTCTCTCGCGCATCCGCGAGACGTGCGGAGACGATTTCATCGTCGGCCTCTCCATCAGTGACGATCCGACCTCAGGTGTGTCGCTGTCGCGGGCGGAATTGGCGGAGATCGTCAGGCTACACGACGAGCAAGGCCTCATCGACTACGTGACCTGCGGCTCGGGGGGCTACCTCGACTTCCCGCGGCTGATGCCGACGTTTCTCTATCCCGAAAACCTCGGCGCCGATCTCGCGGCCACGATCAAGGGCGTCGTCCGCACGGCCCTCGTCATCGCCGAGAGCCATGTGCGCACGCCCGAGAACGGGGAGAGCGTGCTGAGCCAGGGCCACGCTGACCTGGTCTCGATCGTGCGCGGGCAGATTGCCGACCCGCACCTCGCGACGAAGGCCGGCAGGGACCGGCCGGACGACATCCGGCGCTGCATCTCCTGCAACCAGATGTGCTGGGGCCGGCGCTCGCGCGACTACTGGATCAGCTGCCTCGTCAACCCGTCCGTCGGAAGGGAATTCGAGTGGGGCGGCGACCGGTTTGAGCCTGCCGGGACGCCGAAGCACGTGCTCGTGGTCGGGGGCGGGCCGGCCGGGCTGGAAGCGGCGAGGGTGGCGGCTGAACGCGGCCACCGCGTCATCCTGGCCGAGGCGGCGCCGCGCCTTGGGGGCGCCTTCCGGCTGGCAGGGCTGCAGCCCCGGCGCGGGCAGGTGCTCGACCTGCTCGACTGGTATGAACGGCAGTTGCACACGCTGCAGGTTGAGGTGCGGCTCAACACCTACATGGAAGCGGGCGACGTGCAGGCCGTCGGGGCCGACGTGGTGATCCTCGCGACGGGATCTCTGCCACCGGAGACCGGGTTCCAGAAGGCTCTCCCGCAACTCGAGGTGATGCCTGGGCTGGAGAGAGGAGGCGTCCATTCGGTCGAGGCGGTGATGGCGCGCGAGGTCCGGCTGGGGCGCCGCGTGCTGCTTCTCGATGAGGGCGGAGGCTGGCGCGGGCTCGGCACCGCCTGGCACCTCGCGATCGAGGGACATGCCGTGACGGTCGTCTCGCCGGACCCCATGATCGGCAAGGAGCTGCAGCGCACCTCCGCGGACATCCCTCTGCGCAGGGAGCTGCGAAAACTCGGCGTCGTGTTCGTGCTCGACAGCAGCATCGCCGAATGGCGCCAGGGAGGCGCGACGCTGCTCGACCACGACACCGGCGAGACCCGGCTCGTGGAGGCCGACAGTCTCGTGCTCGCGACGACCAACGTGGCAGCCGACAGCCTCGCCAGGGATCTCCTCACCGCCGGCATGACGTTCACCGCAGTCGGCGACGGAGCAGCCCCGCGGCAGGCACCTTACGCGATCTACGAAGGTCGCAAGGCAGGCATAGAGATCTGACGAGCATGCCCGACGCGGTCTCCTTGCCTCTCGACGACGCCTTCGAGCTCGCACGCGCGGCCTGCATCGGCGCGGGCGCCAGTCCAGCCATGGCGGTATCCCTGGCGAGGGCCACCGTTTCCGCCGAGGCGCGAGGCCAGCGGAGCGTCGGGTTCGCCCACCTTTTCGACTATCTCGATGCCCTGGACGCGGGCCGCATCGACGGGACGGCCAGCCCGATCCTGACATCGCCGGCTCCGGCCTTGCTGATGTGCGACGTCGGGGGAGGCATCGCGCAACTCGGGTTCGACGTCGCGGTAGACGACCTGTGCCGGAGGGCGCACGACTACGGGATTGCGCTCTTCGCCCTCTCCGGCAGCTACACGACGGGCGAACTCGGTTGGTACGCCCGCCGCGTGGCAGATACAGGGCTGGCTGCCCTGGCGGCCACCAATGGGCCCGCCTTGATGAAACCGGCCGGGGCCCGCGCACCGGTCTACTGCACGAACCCCATCGCCTTCGCGGTTCCGGGGCGCCAGGGCGCGGCCCTCGTGATCGACCAGGCATCGAGCGCCACGGCGTTCGTCGCGCTGCGAAAGGCGGCCCAGGCCGGCAGGGCGATTCCAGTGGGATGGGCCGTCGACGCTGCGGGCCACCCCACCACGGATCCGCACGAAGCTCTTCGAGGCGCCCTGCTGACCTTCGGTGGCAGCCGAGGCGGCAACATTGCCCTCATGGTGGAGGTGCTTGCGGCGGGCCTGACCCGTGCCCAGTGGTCTCTCGATGCGCCGTCATTCCTGTCTGGGACAGCAAACCCCGGTGCGGGGCTCCTGCTGATCGCCATGTCACCGGCGCTTCTCGACCCCGACTTCAAAAACCGAGTGGAATCGCAGGTCGCCAGGCTGTCCGACCTCGGTGTCTACATCCCTGGACGGGGCCCGTTGGACGTGCAGGCTAAGGCCGAACAGGACGGACTTCGACTTCCGGGAAGCCTCGTCGTGGATCTGCAGCGTTGGGCAAACCGGCGAACGTAGGACATGGCGCGCGGAAAGCTCGTCCGCGCCGTGCCGGAGCGATTCTCGACTTCGCGGTCGAGATCCGCCTCTTCAGGGTCCCGTGCCCTCATGAGCCTGGTCGAGAGTTCGCCACAGCGTGGCGAAAAGCTTCTGGAGCCGGAGCGCTTCCGTGCGTCCGCTGTCATCGGCGCGTGTAGGGCATTCGCGCTACGCGAACGTGGACCCTACAGGCGAACTCGTGACTCGTGGCGGACTCAGGTCCGAGCGCGGCAAAATAGTCTCCTTCTGTGGAGAACAGACGCCAATCGTTGGACCAAGAGGCTGCTATGCCAGCCTGCTCACCGCCGAGATGAGACGATCGACTTCCTCTTCGGTGTTGTAGTAGTGCGGCGACGCCCGAACGAGTGAAGGCAGACCGCGAGTTTGGGCATCCAGAAGAGTACTGGAGGCATTGGAGACGCTGACATTGATACCGGAGAGGGCAAGCGTCTCTTTCACGCTTGCCGCGTCACGGTTCTTGACCGAAAACGTTACGATGGCGGCCGGATTCCGTCCCAGGTCGTAGACCGTGACCCCGGAAGTGGCTTTCAGGCCATCGCGCAGTCTCACGGACAGATCGCGGCAACGTGCCTCGATCCGATCGAGACCGACCTCCAGCGCATAGTCCACGGCGCGGCCGAGCCCGAGGCGGGCCGCGTAATTATTTTCCCACGTCTCAAAGCGGCGCGCGTCAGGGCGCAGTTCGTAGCGGTCCGGAGCGACCCATGGCGCAGCGAAGTGGTCGAGCATCGGCGGCTCCAAGCTCCGCATCAGGTCTCGCCGAACGTAGAGAAAGCCGGTGCCGCGCGGACCTCGCAGGAATTTGCGGCCTGTCGCCGCCAGCACGTCGCAGCCGAGCTGATCGACACGCGTCGGCATTTGGCCCACGGCCTGGCACGCATCGAGCAGATAGGTCACGCCGTGCCGGCGCGCGATTTTCCCGACCGCCGCCGCGGGATTGCGAAGGCCGCCGTTTGTCGGCACCCAGGTGATCGCGATGAGCTTGGCGCGGCCGTCGATCATGCGCTCGAGGGCTTCGGGGTCGAGCACGCCATCCCCGTCATCGGGAATGACTTCGATCACTGCCCCGGTCCGCTTCGCGACCTGGAGGAATGCGACGTAGTTCGCCGCGTATTCCGCTCGAGCCGTCAGGATCCGGTCGCCCGGCTGGAAGGGGATGGCGTAGAAGGCGAGCTGCCACGCCACCGTTGCGTTCTCGGCGAGCGCGATCTCGTCGCGCCATGCGCCGAGCAATCGCGCCACGCTGTCGTAGACGCCATCGAGCTGGGCGGCCGCCTCGCTCGCCGCCTCGTAACCCCCGATCTCGGCTTCACGGGCGAGGTGGCCAACCATGGCGTCAAGCACGGGCTGCGGCATCAGCCCGGCGCCCGCATTGTTAAGGTGGACGCGGTGAACAACGCCCGGCGTCTCGGACCTGAGCTTTGCGATGTCGATTGCCATGTCTCTCGCCTCACCTTTCCGCCAAACCGGCCGTCGGCGAACGCGGGATCGATGTCTACCATATATGAAGGGACTGTACGGCCTGGTGCCCTTTGAGGGTCCTCCAAGGGACATTTCCCGTTCCCAGCCCCAAGCTGAGTGAGTCTCGTCCCTCGAGTCCGCTTCCAGGCCCTCCACCAACGTCTCGAGTTGGCGCGAGGCAGACCCATTCATCCCCAACTAAAGACCGCCGGCGAGCGCACACGCCGGCCGGCGGCTCAATTCAGATCTCTTCCTGTTCGGACAGGTGGAGCGCGTCATCTACTTCGATACCGAGATATCGAACCGTGCTCTCCAGCTTGGTGTGACCCAGCAGAAGCTGACAGGCACGCAGGTTGCCCGTCCGCTTGTAGACGAGGGACACCTTCGTTCGCCTCAGGCTGTGGGTACCGTAGTTGGCGGGGTCGAGCCCGATCAGAGCCATCCAGCGATCGACCAGACGCCCGTATTGCCGTGGTGATGTGGCCTCCGGCTCTGCTTCGGCTCGGCCACAGCCAATCGCTTTCTCCAGTGAGACGAACGCAGAGCCAGGCGGCAAGGGCGGATCTCGTTGTCGCGGTCAACTCGAAGGGTACGGGCCGCCCGGTCTTCTGCTGAATGACAGTCGAGCGTGTCCTCACCGTTCCACCCACGGTGACGTCGCCCAGACGAAGACGAACGAGATCGCAACCCCGGAGCTTGCTGTCGATGGCCACGTTAAACATGGCGAGGTCGCGAACCCGCTTCTCCATCTGAAGTCGGGTCCGGAGCGCCCAGATGTGTTGAGGCTTCAAGGGCGGCTTGGCACCGACTATACGACCCGCATTCCAGGGCTTGCGGTTCGCGCGGGCACCTTGTTGGACAGACATGGCGATCTCCTAATTGGAACGCCGCATCTGGCCCTAGCTTGGAGCACGGCCGCGCTTGCCGACGAAAGCTATTCGGGTCTGCCTCGCGCCATCACCCGACTTAACCGCCACTTCCAAAAGCGGACATTTGCGCCAAGGTCCGCCGCCAGCAGCTTGGCGTCATGCCGCTCCAGCGCCGGAAAGCTCGGTCGAAAGCCGACTGGTTTGAGAACCGGAGTGACGCACTGATGTCGCTCATGTGGAGGTCGGTCAGAGCGAGGAGCTCGCACGCCACCACGTGACGGACCTCGTCGCGGATCGCGTAGAAGGTCGTTCCCTCCACGGCAAGGTGGCGGCGCAGCGTACGGGGTACCCGCCCCAGAAGGCGTGCAGCGTCCTCCATCGAGGGATCACCTGCCAGGAGCAGCGGCCTGATCAGATGACGGACTTGCGCTGACTCGGACATTTGCCGCGCATCCAGCGAACGGCGCGGTGAGACCTCTTCTTGGCTTCCCGTCTTTGGCTTCAGCAAGCAGTCGATGGAGCGGCCTGAGATGACGATGCCCGCCTCGGTTTCGTTAAACCGCAGCGGAGTCCTCAGAACCCGCCTGTACGGCTCCGTGTCGTCGGGCTGCCGGTGGCAGAACAGGATTTCGAGCGGGGCAACCTCTCCGCGCGTCAACTCGCGCAGCAAGGCGCAGCCGAACGCCAACACGCAGTCGTAGAGCTGGGCGCTGCCGGGAGATGTGCGGTCGTAGATGCCGTAGCCGAACAGGAAATCCGGCCCAAGCCGCCTCAGGTATACTGCTGCGCCGCTCGAATAGCCCGGCTGCATGGCGACGAAAGCAAGGAGCGCTTGCCGGAGAGTTCCAGCCCGAGACGCCAACTGCACGACCTCTCCATGGGACGCAACGGCGTAGCGTGCACCGAGCAGCAGGCCGAGATGATGACATCTGCTCCGGCTGGCCGCTCGCTCCAGCAGCGTGAGAACGGCGGAGAATGGGATGCGACTTTCCGCCGTCAGGCCTTCTAGGTCGACGCCCGTTCCAGCCGTCACCGTGTCTGCCGGCACGCCGAACTCGCGCAGGACATCACCCAGCCCGGCGATAGGGCCGGCCCGCTGCATCGCCGTAATGACGGGACCCGCCATGGAACGAATGTCCTCGAAGGGTAAGAAACGCGATCTCGGCGGCGGTAGGGTGACACAAGCTCTGCTTTCCGCAACGTCGTCTTCGAACGGAGTTGGTCATGCGCCGGGTCACCCTGCCTTCCACCCGCACCTGCCTCAAGCCTCTGGTTCCGCTTGTCCTGCTTTTTCTCGCCAGCGCCGCATCGGGCCAGCAGGCCACGATGACGCCCGGCGCACCGGGGGCGACGATCACGCTGGACGGACAGCAACTCCCGCCACCCGACCCCGTGTTCGGCGGCGTCATCAAGGACAAGGCGTCGGACTCGACCCCTTGGTGGGCGCCGCGCGTCGTGCCGCCCAAAGGGGCCCCCAACGTTCTGCTGATCATGACCGACGACAGCGGGTTCGGAGCGCCCTCGACCTTCGGCGGGGTGGTGCCGACACCGGCGCTGGACCGCATCGCCAACGCTGGCCTCCGCTACACCAACTTCCACTCGACGTCCCTGTGCTCGCCGACCCGCGCCGCGTTGATTACGGGGCGCAACCATCACGTCGCCGGCTTCGGCGTGGTGGGTGAGATCGCCACCGGCTATCCCGGCTACGACTCGATCATCCTGGGAGCCAACGGCACCATCGGCACGATCATGCGGGACAATGGCTTTTCTACCTCGTGGTTCGGCAAGAACCACAACACGCCGTTCTACCAGGCGACGCAGGCCGGCCCCTTCGACCAGTGGCCGGTGGGCATGGGCTTCGAGTACTTCTACGGCTTCGTCGGCGGCGACGCCAGCCAGTGGCAGCCCAACCTCTTCCGCAACACCACGCCGATCTTTCCCTTCCAGGGCAATCCCGGCTGGAACCTCACGACAGCCATGGCCGACGAGGCCATCCAGCACATGCGAAGTCTGAAGGAGGTTGCGCCCGACAAGCCGTTCTTCGTCTACTACGTGCCCGGCGGCACCCACTCGCCGCATCACCCGACCCCTGAATTCGTGAAGAGCATCAGCGAGATGCATCTCTTCGACAATGGCTGGAACAAGGTTCGCGAGACGATCTTCGCCAACCAGAAGCGGCTCGGCATCATGCCCGAGAACGCCAAGCTGACGCCTTGGCCCAAGGAGCTTCCCGATTGGGACACGCTTTCCCTCGAGGAGAGGAAGCTCTTCATCCGGCAAGCCGACGTCTTCGGCGCCTATCTCGCTTACACCGACCACGAGATCGGCCGCGTCATCCAGGCTGTCGAAGACATGGGCCAGCTCGACAACACTTTGATCATCTACATCAGCGGCGACAACGGGGCGAGCGCCGAGGGCATGCTCAACGGCACCCCCAACGAGTTCACCACCTTCAACGGCGTCGAAGTGCCCGTGAAGGACCAGTACCTCTGGTACCCCTTCTGGGGCTCTGAACGCACCTTCCCTCACTTCGCGGCGCCTTGGGCCTGGGCGATGGACACACCCTTCAAGTGGGTGAAGCAGGTCGCCTCGCACTTCGGCGGGACGGCGCAGGGTGTGGCCATGTCATGGCCGGGCCATATCACCGACGTCGGCGGCGTGCGTCGCCAGTTCCATCATGTCATTGACATCGCCCCGACAATCCTGGAGGCGACCGGCATCCCCCAGCCAAAGGCCATCAATGGCATCCCGCAGCGCCCGATGGATGGCGTCAGCATGGCCTACACCTGGGACAAGGCGAGCGCCAATGCTCCCTCCAGGCGCACCACCCAGTACTTCGAGATGCTCGGCAACCGGGCCATCTATCACGAGGGCTGGGTCGCAGCCACGACGCCCGCCACCCTGCCGTGGGAGCTGAGCACCAAGACCCCGCCCGACGTCATCACGGGCTACAACTGGGAGCTCTACAACGTCGCGCAGGACCCGACCGAGGCCGACGACCTTGCGGCGACGCAGCCGGCCAAGCTGAAGGAGTTGCAGGACCTGTTTTACGAGGTGGCGCGCCAGAACAACGTGCTGCCGCTCGACAACTCGTCGCTCACGCGCTGGAACACGCCACGGCCGAGCCTGACCGCCGGACGCAAGACCTTCACGTATTCCGGCAATCCCATCAGCGTCCCCAACAGCGGCGCGCCCAGCATTCTGAACAAAGCCTACACGATCACGGCCGAAGTCGAGATCCCGGCAGGAGGCGCGGAAGGCATGATCGTCACCGACGGTGGGCGGTTCGGCGGCTACGGCCTCTTCCTCAGCAAGGGCGAGTTCGGCCTCGGCCGGGGCAAGCCGGTGTTCCTCTACAACCTGCTCGACCTTAAGCGCACCGCCTGGGAGGGGCCGGAACTGGAGCCCGGCAGGCACACCATCGTCTTCGCCTTCAAGCCCGACGAGCCAGGGCTGGGCAAGGGCGGCACAGGCGTACTCTCGGTCGACGGCAAGGAAGTGGCACGCAACACGCTCGACCACACCACACCCATCACTTTTCCCGAGGACGAGACGTTTGACGTCGGCCAGGACACCCGCACCCCCCTCGCCCTGGTCGAATACCGCTACGACAGCCCGTTCGTGTTCACGGGCAAGATCGACAGGCTAACTGTCGAACTCGAACCGATGCCGGCGGCGAAACCCTGATCGTACCGAGCGCCCGGGAAAAGGGAGCCGCGAGGCGCAAGCCGATGACCAGACACCTGCTTGCAGTGGTGGCGATCCTGGAGGTCTGCACAGGGCTGGCCCTGCTGGTCACGCCCTCGCTGGTCGGGCAACTGCTGCTCGGTGTCGCGTTCGAGGGCGCGACCATCGCGGTCGCGTGGATCACCGGCGTAGCCTTAGTTGGACTTGGGATTGCGTGCTGGCCGGGACCGCCGGCAGTTGGAATGATCGTGTACAGCAGCGGAGTGGGAGTCTGCCTTGGATATCTCGGCATCGCTGAGGGCGTGACCGGGCCGCTGTTGTGGCCGGTCGTGGTGCTGCATCTCGCTATTGCAGTCATCCTCGGCGGAAGATTGGCCCGCGGCGCATCGCATTGAGCACGTCCTTGGGACCAAACGTATCGCACAAGTTCGCCTACTACCGCGAAGGCCGTTGACGCGAAGCTCAGCGCACGCACTCCAGGGTCTCAGGAGCAGACCTGCGGAGGGTCTGCAACGGGTCAAGAGCCCCCTTAGGGCTGTACGCGTGCTGTTGACCCAATGCAGACCTCCTGGTGTCCGCTTCGGTCATTAGCAAGCCGCTCATCACTTCATCAGGTACTTCACCAACGCGGCGATCCCCAGCACGACCAGGACGAGGACGAGCAAGCCCACGAGGCCCATCCCGCCCATCCAGTCTCCCATTCCGCTGCCTGAGCCCATCATGGCCACCTCCTAGCCGACGTTCTCGTAGGCCACCGTGTCCATCATCCCGGAGGCCATGTGGTAGAGGTGGTGGCAGTGGAAGGCCCACTTGCCGGGGTTGGACGCCTCGAACGCGACGGTGGCCTGCGCCATCGGGGGCAGGAGCAGGGTGTCGCGCCAGGCGCCCGCGACCCGACGGCCATCGAGCTCAACGACGCGGAAATGGTGCCCGTGCAGGTGCATGGGATGGGACATCATGGAATGGTTGCGCATGGTGATCGCCACCGTCTCTCCCTGCCGCACTTGTAGCGGCCGGTCCGAAGCCATGGCCCAGGCGTAGCCGGCCATGGTGCCGGTCAGGTCGACCGAGAAGGACCGCGACGGGGCTGCGAGCACGGCGCCGTTCCTCGCCTGCAGCCTCCGCTCGAACGCCAGGTCGAGCGCTGCGGTCGGCTTCTCTCCCGTGATGTCGAGCTTGCGGACCGGAGCGCCCGCGGCCGCGAGCACGATCCCGGTCCGCTCCCGCGCGCCTTCGCGAAGCGCGAGAACGGGCAGGATGCCGCTCGCCGGCGCCTGCACGAGGATGTCGACGCGCTGCCCCATCGCGAGAGGCACGCGTGAGGCCTGGACGGGCTCCACAGGCTGGCCGTCGACGGCGACGACCTCGCCGAGCGTTGCGCCGAGATCAATCCAGAAGGCCGTGGCGGTCGCGCCGTTGATGATCCGCAGGCGCACCCGACCCGCCTTCTCGACCCGCACGACCTGCGGGTCGTCGAGCGTCCGGTCATTGGCGAGATAGGCGTCGTAGTCGATGTCGTTCAGGTCCATCGCCGTCGCGCCGGGGCCCATCGGCATGCCATGCCCGCCGTGGCCGGACATGCCGTTCATCGCGCCCATTCCGCCCATCGGCATCATGCCGCCGCGCTGCATGCCGCCATGACCTTGCATCCCCGATGGTCCCGAACCGGTGCCCTTCAGCCTGGCGAGCAGTTCGGCGACCGGCGTGAACGAGAAGTCGTGGAGAAGCACGACGACTTCCTGCTCGTCGCGGCTCGCCTGGCCCTTGTCCCTGACGATCAGCGGAGCGGCGAGGAGGTTCTGCTCCTGCAAGGTGTGGGCGTGCATCCAGTGGGTCCCGGCGGATCCGACGGGGAATCCGTAGAGGCGGCTGGACCCGGGCGCGAGCAACGGCTCGGGCGCGTCCGCCACGCCGTCCGCCGGCCAGGGCGGCGTCAGCCCATGCCAGTGGATCGTGGTGGGCTCGGCGAGTTCGTTGCGCAGCTCGACCCCGAAGGTGTCGCCTTCCTCGAAGGCGAGGCCGGATGTGCCGTCCGCTTGCTGGAGCCCGTAGACGGTGGCCGCCTTGCGGTTGACCTCGATCGTGCGGGTCACGACCCGCAACACCCTTGGCGCGGCCTCAGGGCCACGCTGCGCGGAGGCAGGCCGGAGAAGCGATACAGGCGTGCCGAGCACAAGAGCGCCGGCTGCGGCTGAGCGAAGAAAATGGCGACGGGTGGCGGTCATGGCGGTTCTCTCGAGATGCGGGCGGCGGCCACGCGAGTTGGCGATACAATTTGCGTCCGGCGGGGGGGCTTCAGACGGAGGCCGCGCCGCCATAGGCATGCGGGCCGCCGAGGCGGGGAATGAAGGCCGGCACGGTGGCCATGTAGCGGGCGTAGTCGTCCCCGAACCGCCGCAGGCTGTCCTGCTCCTCCCGCCGTGCGAGCCGGGCGTAGATCCCGACGAGCAGAGGGAACATGACCAGCGTCGGAATAGTCGGCCACTGCAGGAGAAAGCCGAACATGACGATGACGAAGGCAACGTATTGGGGGTGCCGGATGCGCGAATATGGCCCCTGGGTCGCAACGACCCCGATCCGCTGGGCGTCGAACAGCCGCTTCCACGACGCGGCGAGCAGCCAGAAGCCCGCGCCGATGACAGCCCCGCTGCCCAGATGCAGGACGCTCCAGTGGGGATTGCTCTTGAAGCCGAACACGGTGGACCACAGGTGGCCCGCGTCGTGGGACCATAGGTCGACGCCCGGAAGCCGTTGGCCAAGCCAGCCCGACAGCAGGTAGATGGTCAGCGGAAAGCCGTACATCTCCGTGAACAGCGCGACGATGAACGCCGAGTAGGGACCGAGCGAGCGCCAGTCCTTGTCCCAACGCAGGCCGCTGAAGCTCGCCGCGAAGGCGATGAAGAAGACCGAGTTGATGATGACCAGGGTCCAAAGCCCGTAGGCGGGGGTGTCGTGCATGGCGCTGTCCTCACTGGCTCCGGCCAAAGGGGCCGTCTGGTCGACCCGACGATGAACCCGATGGCCCATGGCCGTGGCGCCCGTGATGCATGAAGACATGCATGAGAGGGCAAGCGAGCAGGAGCAGGAACGGCAGCACCCCGAAGAGGTGTGCCCGGTGTTCCGTCAGGAGATAGAACCCGGCGACCGCGAGGAGCACGGCGAATCCCAAACCCGCCGGTGAACGCCAGAAAGACTGACGGGTGTCGGGCTCGCCGGTGACGTCGTGATGTGACATCGCTTCCTCCCTCACTTTCCGGCGTCGAGCAGGCCGCGGAGAGCCTTGAGATCGTCCTGATACACCCCGACCATCTGCTGGGCCTTCTGACGTACCTCGGGACTGTCGGAGAAGGCCGCCGCGGTCCGCGCCGCGTCAGCCAGCGCTTGCTCCAACACGGCCGCGAGACGAAGGAACTCGGCATCTCCCTTCGCCGGGGCGGCCTGGACGGAGGAGACGGTGCGCTGGGCTATGGCCCTGTAGGTGATCGCCGGCAGGCTCTGGTCAGAGGGTTGCGCCTGGCCCGCGACCATCGCGCCGCCCATGCCAGAGCCCATGCCAGAGCCCATCCCCGAGCCCATCCCCGAGCCCATCCCGGAGCCCATGCCCGAGCCCATGCCTGAGTCCATTCCGGCAGCGCCGGAACCACGCATGCCCTGCATCATGCCGCGCATCATCGATTGCATCATCTCGGGCATCATGGCGCAGCTCATGGCCCCGGATGCCGCCGAACGGCCGGGAGCGGCAGGGGTGGACTGGGCCTCGGCGGCGACCCCGCTCTCGGCAGGCGCCGTGGCGGCCTCCTCGGCCGGGTGGTGTGCGGAGTGGTCCTGGCTGTCGGCGGTTTGCGCGTATACGGGTGTGGAAAGCGCCGTGATGGCGAGCAGAATCGCTGCGATGCGCATGGTAGATCCTCTTCAGAGAACTGAGATCGTCGCGAGCCGCGACGGTTTCGGGCTCAATCGCGAAGAGGTCTGGGCGGCGGCTCCCACGGCGAAGGCTCCACTCCACCTGGCGATGCATGGAGAGGGGAACCGTGCGAGACCGGGCGCGGGCCCAATGCGGGGCCCAAACCGGCGACCCCCGTCATCGCGCAGCAGCAGGGCCCCGCGACACAGCACGGGCAAGCCTCAAGCACGGCCGCGCCACCGGGCAGCTCGGTGGCGGACATGCGCAGGGTGACCTGCACGCGCCCGACAGCGGGACCGTGGTCCGGAACCCCGTGAGCCTGAACCTGTCCGGAAAAGACGAGCGAGAGACAAAGCAGTCCGAGGACCGCGACAAGGCGGGCCAGTGGGCTGGTGGAGGGCAGCCGGATGCTCATGGGCGGAATTTTATTGCGAAAAATCCGGCCCGCATTGCGCTCGATCAACTGCCGCGGTGCTGGCGAGCTGAGAGGGACGGACGCGAACTGCTGATATTGCGAACGCGATGTGGCAGTATCGAGCCGTTTGGTGGATGCCAATCTCGGAGGGCCTCTCTTGACACCCTCACCGCACCCGCAGGCTGCGCACCAGCTGCCGATCTTCATTTCACCTCCCGGTGGTACAGACTACCTCCTGATCGGCATGGCGACATTCTTGATTGCTTTCGTGCTCGCAGCGGGCATCCTTTACCTACGGCTGCACCATCTTCCGGAGCACCTCGCCCACAAGTCTCAGAAGATTCAGTACGAGATCGTCGGCGTGTTGGGCTTGCTCGCCATGTTTACCCATGTCCATGCCTTCTGGATTGCAGGGCTGTTGCTTGCCTTCATCGACATCCCTGACTTCGGCACCCCCTTGGGGAGAATTTCCAGTGCACTCGAAAGGATGGCCACCCATCGGCGAGAGCGAATAGCGGTGAAGAGCCTGAGTGGAACTCAAAAAGAGAAGGCGATGGCCCGGTCTCCTGCGGGGGCAAGCCGCGAAGGCGAGCCGTCGACCACCTCCCCGGAGCAACCAGTCCGGGCCCAATGAGATGCACCCGCACGCCACTTGAACATCATCTGTTCAAGTCTCGTTTGCTCTTCGATCCGGTAGCGCTCATTACCCTGCATCCTTAGGATCAGGTTACCGACCCACGGCAGTCACAGCGAAGAAGTGCAACCATGAGCTCGTCGCTAACCTTCCTGGGCGCTGCCGGAACGGTCACCGGCTCGCGGTACCTGATCGACAGCAAAGCAGGACGCGTTCTCGTGGACTGCGGCCTGTTCCAGGGCCTCAAGAACCTCCGGCTGCGCAACTGGAACCCCTTCCCCACGGACCCGGCCTCGATTTCAAGCGTCGTTCTCACGCATGCCCACCTGGACCATTCGGGGTACCTGCCGGCTCTGGTGAGAGACGGTTTCGACGGGTCGATCTACGCCTCGGCGGCGACCCTCGACTATTGCGGGATCATTCTGCCAGACAGCGCGAGGCTCCAGGAGCAGGACGCCGCCTACGCCAGCCGCAAGGGCTTCTCCAAGCACAAGCCGCCGAAACCGTTGTACGAAACGGCCGACGCCGATGCTGCGCTGGAGCGCTTCGTGGCGGTCCCGTTCGACGAGCTCTTCGAGATCCCCGGCGGGCTGACGATCCGGCTCAGCCGGGCCGGACACATCCTCGGCGCGGCATCGGTGGAACTCTGGGCGCCTGGCGCCAAGCTCGTGTTCTCCGGCGATCTCGGCCGCTATGGCGATCCAATCATGCCGGATCCTTCCCGTGTCGAGGAGGCGGATCTCCTCGTGGTCGAATCCACCTATGGCAACCGGCGTCACGATGCGTCAGACCCGGAAGAGGTGCTGGGCGCCATCATCGAGAGGACGGTCAAGCGGGGCGGCACGGTCGTCATCCCGTCTTTCGCCGTCGGCCGGGCGCAGACGCTCCTGTACCACCTCGAGCGTTTGAAGGCGGCGGGGCGCATCCCGAACGTCCCGATCTATCTCAACAGCCCGATGGCCACGGACGCCAGCGACATCCTTTGCGGGCACATCGAGGACCAGCGCCTCTCGTCCGACCAGTGCCGCCGTGCGTGCCACGTTGCGACCTATGTCCGGAGCGTCGAGGAATCGAAGGCGCTCAATGAGAACGCCATGCCGAAGGTCATCATCTCGGCCAGTGGCATGCTGACTGGAGGACGCGTCCTTCACCATCTCAAGCGCTTCGGTCCCGACGTGAGATCGACGATTGTCCTGGCGGGCTACCAGGCCGCGGGGACGCGGGGCGCGTCACTGCTGGCCGGCGCGAAGGAGGTCAAGCTGCATGGGGAGTACGTTCCGGTGCGGGCGGAAGTCGTCGACCTGCCCATGCTGTCAGCCCATGCGGACACCGACGAAATCATGAGGTGGCTCGCCGGGTTCGTGCGGCCACCGAGGATGACCTACATCACGCACGGGGAGCCGGAGGCGTCCGAAGCCCTGCGGCGGCGCATCCAGGACGAGCTCGGCTGGTCTTGCCAGGCGCCGGAGCCGTTGCAGCGGGTGGCCCTGTGAACCCGGAAATCGAGCCCGGCCGGCTGAGGGCGCGGCGGATCGGCGTCCATACGCAAGACGAGGCCGTCGTCTTCATGCGGATCGATTGCCACGTCTGCCGGTCCGAGGGGCTTTCTCCGCGCTCCCGCGTTCTCCTCACGTGCGGAGACCGCAGCACCATCGCGACCCTGTACCAGGTCTCCGGCGACTGGCTCCCGCCGGACGAGGCGGGTCTTTCCGAAGCCGCCTGGCTCCATCTTGGCGTATCGGAGGAGGACCTGCTGTCCGTCAGCCATCCGGAACCCGTTTCGTCCCTGAGCAAGGTTCGTTCCCGCATCTATGGCATTCGTCTCGACAAGGAAGCGCTGCATCTGGTGATCTCGGACATTCTGAGAGGTCTCTACTCGGACGTTCAGGTCTCGGCCTTCCTGACGGCGTGCGCCACACTGCCGCTCGACGATGCCGAGACGGTGGCGCTCACGCGCGCGATGGTCGATGTCGGCGAGCGGCTGACATGGCGAAGCCCGCTCGTCGTGGACAAGCACTGCGTCGGGGGCCTGCCGGGGAACCGGACGACGCCGATCGTGGTCGCGATCGCGGCTTCGCTCGGCCTGACGATGCCGAAGACATCCTCGCGGGCCATCACCTCGCCGGCGGGAACCGCGGACACCATGGAGACTATGGCGCCAGTCGACCTCGACATCGCCGCGATCCGCCGTGTCGTGGAGCGCGAGGGAGGCTGCGTGGTATGGGGCGGGTCGGTGAGGCTCAGTCCCGCAGACGACATCCTGATCCGCATCGAACGCGCTCTCGATCTCGACAGCGAGGGCCAACTGGTCGCCTCCGTCCTGTCCAAGAAGATCGCGGCCGGGGCTACCCATCTCGTCCTGGATATCCCCGTTGGGCCGACCGCAAAGGTGAGATCGCCGGAAGCCGCCCAGATCCTCGCGCGCCGTCTCGAACGGGTGGCCACCCTCTTCGGGGTCTCGACACGGGTCGTGTTCTCCGACGGCGCTCAGCCCGTGGGCCGAGGGATCGGGCCTGCGCTGGAGGCCCATGACGTACTGGCGGTTTTGCGGGGGTCCAAGGATGCTCCCGCGGATCTGCGCGACCGGTCCTGTTCGATCGCGGGAGCCCTGCTGGAACTCAGCGGCCAGGCTGCGGCGGGGACGGGAAGCAGCATGGCCATGGGCTGCCTTTCCGATGGGCGGGCCCTTCGGAAATTCCTGGCCATCTGCGAGGCCCAGGGCGGCTTCAGCGAGCCCGGCGCGGCGGAGCTCCGGCAGGGGATCGTCGCCGGTCGCTCGGGTACGGTGCGCGCCATCGACAACAGGCAGATCGCCAAGGTCGCCAAGCTCGCAGGCGCCCCGGAGGCCAAGTGCGCCGGGGTTTTCCTGCAGGTGCGCCTCGGCGACCTCGTACAGACGGGGCAGCCGCTGTTCACCGTCTATGCCGAAAGCGCGGGTGAGCTGGAATATGCGCTCGACTACGCCCGCGGGCACGCGGGCATGATCGGGATCGAATCATGACCCCGCACGTGTTCTTGCCGCTGCCGGGCAACGAGGCCCTGGCCGCCAAGCTCGCGAAGTCGCTTGGGGGCGAGGTCGGGAGGGCGACCCTCCACGTCTTCCCGGACGGTGAGACCCTCGTCCGGCTGGAGCACGCCCTGCGCGACCGAGACGTCGCATTGGTCTGCACGCTCGCCGATCCCGACCCGAAGCTTCTTCCACTGGCGTTCGCGGCCGCGACGGCGCGCGATCTCGGCGCCCGTTCCGTCGGGCTGGTTGCCCCGTACCTCTCCTACATGCGGCAGGACAAGGCTTTTCACGACGGCGAGGGCATTACCTCGGTGTACTTTGCCCGGCTTCTGAGCAGCATCGCCGACTGGCTGGTCACCGTCGATCCGCACCTGCATCGACACCACGCACTGGCGGACGTCTATTCCATTCCGACGGCAGTGGCGCATGCGGCGCTCCCGATCGCGGACTGGATCCGGACGCATGTTTCTCGGCCGGTCGTGATAGGCCCGGACGAAGAGAGCGAACAATGGGTGTCGCAGGTGGCCGGAGCGGCCGGTGCGCCTCACAGGGTTTGCGTGAAGCGCCGTGCCGGCGATCGCAATGTGACGATCACAATCCCGGACCTTTCGGGCCTTCGCGACCGCACCCCCGTGCTGGTGGACGATATCGTCTCGTCCGGCCGGACGATCGTGGAGGCGTCGAGGCTGCTCGTGGAGGCGGGATTTCCGAAACCCGTCTGCATGCTCGTTCATTACCTTGCACGAGGGCCGGAAGCAGAGGAACTCGCCCGAGCCACTCAGGCGGTCGTCAGCACCAATACGGTGCCGCATCAAACGAACGGCATCGACGTGGCGGAGATCCTCACGAATGCCGTCCGCGGGCTGCCCGGATGATGGCCGGATATCGCGGTGCTCGTATCGCGTGGCGCAGGAGGTTAGGATGAGCGATGTAACGGCGACCCGATGGGCCGGCAGGCTCGCACTCTATTTCGCCTATGCTGCGGCCGCGATCTTCGTGATCGTGTGGCACTGGCGACATCTGCTGGACGCCCTGCCGTTCCTGGTGGTTTTGGCTTGCCCGCTGATGCATCTGTTCATGCATCACGGGCACGATCACCACGGGACGGGCGACACGCCCACGCCAAGGGGCTGAACTCGCCTTTTAAACGGGCGCGGATCCGCGGACGCATCGAGACCGCGGGCGGAGCTTCAGATGAGAGTCGCCGTCTTCGAGACGCAGGAGTGGGAGCACGAGGCCTGCCGCCGGCTCCAGATTGGCATCACGGTGACATGCCGACAGGATGCCCTCGATTCCAACACCACGAGCCTCGACGGCGAGACCGAAATCATCAGCCCCTTCGTCAACTCGCGCCTGACGTCCGAGGTTCTGTCCCGCTTCCCCCGCTTGCGACTGATTGCGACCCGCTCGACGGGATACGACCACATCGACCTCGCCTATTGCTCGGCGCACGGCGTCACGGTCTGCAACGTCCCCGACTACGGGGACACGACCGTGGCCGAGCACAGCTTCGCGCTGCTCCTGGCGCTGTCGAGGCACATTGTCGACGCTGTCGAGCGGACCAGACGCGGGTCCTTCACGCGGGAGAACCTGCGGGGCTTCGACCTCTTCGGCCGGACGTTGGGCGTCATCGGGACGGGCCGAATCGGGCGGCGGGTCATCGCCATCGCCCGCGGTTTCGGGATGAGCGTCGTGGGATTCGACGCACGACGTGACATGGACGCGGCGAGCCGCCATGGCTTCGACTACGTTGCGATGGACGAACTCCTCGCGAGGTCTGACGTAGTGACCCTGCACATTCCCGCCACCGCGGGAGCGGCCCCGCTCATCGGCGACCGGGAACTCGGCCTCATGAAGCCGGGCGCAATCCTGATCAACACGGCCCGAGGCTCGCTGGTCGACGTGCCTGCCCTGATCCGCGCCCTCAAGTCGGGTCGGCTCGGTGGCGCGGGGCTCGACGTGCTGCCGCAAGAACCGCTGCTGCGCGACGAAGCCGAGGTGTTCCGGACGGACGCCCTGTCCGCGCCGGAGGTGCGCAACCTTCTTGCGAGCAACGTGCTGCTGCAGTTTCCGAACGTCGTGGTGACGCCCCACAACGCCTACAACACACGCGACGCCGTGCACCGGATCATCGAGACGACGATCGACAACATCGAGGCGTACCTCCGGGGGGAGCCGGTGAACGTCGTTTCGCCAAGGCCCGCCTGATGGGCGGGGCCGCCGCTCCCGGCGGACGTGAACGTCTGGCGGGCAACAGCTCGGCCGGCGGATCGGTGTTCGTTGCCCGGGGCCTGACGAAGGTCTACCGCACGGGAGACGTGGAAGTCCGGGCTCTCCAGGGGGTCGACCTGGACATCGCCGCGGGAGAGGTTCTGGTCCTGCTGGGTCCGTCGGGGAGCGGCAAGTCGACGTTGCTGAACATCATGGGCGGGCTCGACCGCGCGACTTCCGGGACACTGTCCTTCAGGTCTGTCGAGCTCACGGGGCTGGACGAAGCCGGGCTGACCGACTACCGGCGACGGCACGTCGGGTTCGTGTTCCAATTCTACAACCTCGTGCCGAGCCTCACCGCCAGGGAGAACGTGGCGCTCGTCACCGAGATCGCCGAAAACCCGATGACCCCCGAGGCCGCGCTGGCCCTGGTGGGTCTGCAGGACCGCATGGACCACTTTCCCTCCCAGCTCTCGGGCGGCGAGCAGCAGCGCGTGGCCATCGCCCGCGCGATCGCCAAGCGCCCGGATGTCCTGCTCTGCGACGAACCGACTGGAGCGCTCGACTCGAAGACCGGGATCCGCGTCATCGAGGCGCTGCTCTCGATCAATGAGAGGCTGGGCACCACCACGCTCCTCATTACGCACAACGCCGCCATTCAGGCGGTGGCGCACCGCGTCGTATTCTTCGGCGATGGACGGATCACGGGCATCAGCGAGAACGCCACCCGCAGCCGCCCCTCGGAACTCGTGTGGTAGGCATGAGCGCGCTCGACCACAAGCTTATACGGGATCTCCGGCGGCTCTGGGCGCAGGTGCTGGCAATCTCGCTTGTCATCGCGGCCGGGATCGCCACCATGATCATGTCGATCGGGTCGTACCAATCCCTCGACGACACCCGGGCCGCCTATTACGACCGCTACCAGTTCGCCGACGTCTTCGCGACCGTGCGGCGTGCCCCCAGGACGGTGCTGCCGGCGATCGCCGCCATTCCCGGCGTCGCTGCCGTGGAGGGCAGGGTTGCAGGCCTCGCCCTGCTGGCCGTGGACGGCTTTCCGCAACCCGCCACCGGGCAGTTCGTCTCCCTGCCCGAGAGCGGCGAGCCTGGGCTGAACCGCCTGTACATGCGTTTGGGAAGGCTGCCCGCCCCCGCCAGCAGCACCGAAGTCGTGGTCGACGAGGGGTTCGCCGAGGCTCACGGGTTCCAGCCAGGAGATCGGTTCAGCGCCGTCATGAACGGGCGGAGGCGAGACCTCGTGATCGCAGGCGTCGCGCTCTCTCCGGAGTTCGTCTACGCGATCGGCCCCGGCGACATCATGCCGGACCCACGTCGTTTCGGCGTGGTGTGGATGCCCGAGAAGGCGCTCGCGAGCGCCTATGATCTCGAAGGCGCTGTCTCGTCCATAGCCGTTCGGCTGTCGCGGGGTGCTTCGGAGAGGGAAGTGATCCGGCAGGTCGACTCGATCCTGGATCGCTATGGAGGACAGGCGGCGTTCGGGCGAAAGGACCAGGTCTCGCACGCCTTCCTGGAACACGAACTGGACATGCTGCGGAACATGAGCCGCACGCTCCCGCCGATCTTTCTCCTGGTGGGGGCGTTCCTCGTCAACATCACCCTGTCGCGCCTCGTATCCCTGGAGCGCGAGCAGATCGGCCTGCTGAAGGCTCTCGGCTACACAACCCGTGCGCTCGCTCTGCACTACATCAAGTTCGTGAGCCTCCTCGTCCTTCTCGGCGTCGTGATCGGCAGCGCCGCGGGGACCTGGCTCGGCATCTTCATCACCCGGATGTTCGGCGACTTCTTCCGGTTTCCTTTCCTGGTCTTCACCTGGCCGCCGGGCGTGTATGCGGCCGCTGCGGCGCTGAGCCTTGCCGCCGCCGGTATCGGCGCCGCCCGCGCCCTCCGGGAGGTTGCGGCGCTGTCGCCTGCAGTGGCCATGCAGCCCCCGGCGCCGCCTCGGTTCCGGCACGTTCTGCCAGCCCGCATCACGCGTGCGGGGCTGGTTTCGGCTCCCACGGCGATGGCGCTGAGGACCATGCTCCGCCATCCCGTGCGTGGAGCCTTCACCGCCTTGGGCATGGCGCTGGCGACCGCCATCCTGGTGGTCTCGCTATTCACGCGCGACACCATGGAGAATCTGATCGATGTGACTTACTTCCTCGCCGACCGGCAGGACGCGACCGTCAGTTTCGTGGACAAGAAAGGCGCCTCGGCGCGGACAGAGATCGGGCGGCTGCCCGGCGTGCTCCGGGCCGAACCGGTGCGATACCTGCCCGTCCGCATTCGCCGCGGCAACGTCGAGCGTCGGATCATGGTCAGCGGCCGGTCCCCCGACGCAGACCTGAACCGCGTGATCGACGTTAATCTCCGCCCCGTCTCCCTGCCGGACGAGGGCATCGCCATCTCCGCTCTTCTCGGTCAGATACTCGGCGTCGGGGTAGGAGACCTGGTCGAGCTCGATCTCCTCGAAGGATCCAGGCGCACCGTGACCGCGCCGGTCTCGGCCCTGGTCGAGGATTACTTCGGTATTCGCGGCATGATGACTGCGGACGCCATGGCCAGGCTTCTTCGCGAAGCGCCGACGGTGAGCGCCGTGAGCGTCGCCCTGGACAAGAGCGAGCTCGACGCGTTCTACGTTGCGATCAAGCGCACGCCGGCCGTGAGCGGGGTGGCGTTCCAATGGGTCTCCCTCGCAAAATTCCGGGAAACGCTTGCCCTGATGATCACCACGATGGCGTCCATCTACACCGGACTTGCGGCCATCATCGCCTTCGGCGTCGTCTACAACAGCGCGCGTATCGCGTTGTCCGAGCGGGCTCGCGAACTGGCCAGCCTGCGCGTGCTCGGCTTCACCAATGCAGAGGTATTCTGGATCTTGCTGCTCGAACTCGCCATCCTGACGGCCGCCGCGCAGCCGGCGGGGTGGGCGATGGGATATGGCCTGGCCTGGGTGATGCAAAACAACCTTGCCGGCGAGCTCATGCGTGTCAGGCTCGTCGTTGCTAGCTCGACCTATGTGCTGGCCAGCGCTGTCGTGGTCGCTGCCGCCGTGGCCTCGGCATGGGTCGTGCGCGGCCGGATTGCGGGTCTCGATCTCGTGGCCGTGCTGAAGACGAGGGACTGAGGGTGATCGTGCGGCGGCTCTGGGCGTTTCTGGGTATCCTGGCTGTCGTCGTTGCCGGGGCATGGTTCGCGTGGCCCGCCCCCGTCCTGCTCGACCTGGCGCAGGTGGAGGCGGGGCCGATGGAGGTCACGGTCGACGACGAGGCTAAGACCCGGGTCAGGCACGTCTACACCATCTCGGCCCCTGTGACAGGGGTGGTGCTGCGCATCTCGCATCCGGCGGAGGCCCATGCGACGTCTTTGCACGTGGGCGATGCCGTAGAGGCCGGCGAAACGGTGGTCGCCACCATGCGGCCCGTGGCTCCAGGCCTGCTCGACATCCGTTCGCGGGAGGAACAGCAATTCGCGGTCGCCGCGGCCGAGGCGACCGTCAGGCTCTCCGAGGGGGAACTGCGCCGAATCCAGGCCGCGCTGGACTTCGCAAAGTCCGAACTGCAGCGCGCTTCGGCTTTGGCCCGGACCGACGCCATTTCGGCCCGTAATCTGGACAAGGCCCAGTTCGAAGTGTCGACCAGTGAGGCTGCGCTCGTCAGCGCCCGAGCGCAGCTCGAGGTCCGCCGCAACGAGCTCGCGCTGGCCCAGGCTCGCCTGGTCGACCCGACGACCTCGGCCCCCGCCGGCGAGCAGAGCTGCTGCGTGCAGGTCCGGTCACCCGTCACGGGTCGGATCCTCAGGATTATCCAAGAGAGCGAGAACACGATCGCGGCCGGCACCCCCATCCTCGAAGTGGGAGACACACGGGATCTGGAAGTCGTGGCGGATCTACTCTCGACGGAGGCCGTGCAGGTGCGCAGGGGCGCAGACGTCAGCATCGACGGCTGGGGCGGCAAAGTGCTCCGGGGCCGGGTCGTCCGCGTGGACCCCGCAGGGTTCACGAAGGTCTCGGCCCTAGGAATCGAGGAGCAGCGCGTGCAGACGGTCATCGAGCTCGTCGACCCACCGGAACTCTGGAAGGAACTGGGCCACGACTACAGGGTGATCGTGCATGTGAGCGTATGGCGTGCGCAGAACGCCACGTCCGTGCCGCTCAGCGCGCTTTTCCGGTCGGGCGGCGAATGGGCCGTCTTCACCGTCCGCGACGGTCGTGCAGTCCTGACCAACATCCGGATCGGCACTCGGAACAGCCGGGTCGCCGAAGTCGTGTCCGGCCTGGCGCCCGGGGACACTGTCATCCTGCACCCCAGCGACCGCGTGCGCGACAAGACGCGCGTCGCCGCGCGGCCCCTCTGAGCCGGCCCATGCTCATCGCTCAGGAAGATGGGCGACGATCCCGTTCGGCCCTTTGTCGACTTTGCAGCGTGCAGTTTTCTTCAGAGGGGCTCTTGCGCCCACACCGGGCGGATGACGGCAAGGCTGCCCAGGACAGCCAGGGCGCTGCGGCGGGTGAGGATCATGACACGATCTCCTTCAGTCCGTGCGGTTGGGTCAGAGCCTCACCCCCCGCAGCCGCGCGGCGTTGCCGATGACGCTGACGGAGGACAGCGCCATCGCGGCGGCCGCGATGATCGGCGAGAGCAGGACGCCGAAGGTGGGGTAGAGCGCCCCGGCCGCGATCGGCACCCCGGCCGCGTTGTAGATGAAAGCGAAGAACAGGTTCTGGCGGATGTTGCTCATCACCGCCTCCGAAAGCCGCCGCGCCCGCAGGATGCCGGTGAGGTCCCCCTTGAGCAGGGTCACCCCTGCGCTCTCGATGGCCACGTCCGTTCCCGTCCCCATGGCGATGCCGACCTCTGCGGCCGCCAGCGCCGGGGCGTCGTTGACCCCGTCCCCCGCCATGGCCACCACGCGCCCCTCGCGCTTGAGTTTCTCGACCACGGCGCTCTTCTGTTCCGGCAGGACCTCGGCCTCGACCTCCGGAATGCCGAGCCGGCGCGCCACGGCCTCCGCCGTGGTGCGGTTGTCGCCCGTGAGCATGACAACACGGACGCCCTCGTCACGCAGCGCCCTGAGGGCGTCAGGCGTGGTCGCCTTCACCGGGTCGGCGATGGCGAGGATGCCCGCGGCCTTTCCGTCGACGCCCAGGAAGATAGCCGTCGCGCCGTCCCTCCGGAGCTCGTCTGCCTGGGTCGTAAGGGCTGCCACGTCGACGCCCTTCTCGGCCAGGAAGCGGGCGTTGCCGAGCGCCACCGCGCGCCCGTCCACCGTGCCCAGCGCGCCCTTGCCGGTCGGGGAATCGAAGTCGGCCAGCTGGCCGCTCGCAATGCCCTTTGCGTCGGCGGCGGCGACGATGGCCACCGCCAGCGGATGTTCGCTCGCGCGCTCGACGGTGGACGCGAGCCGCAAGATCTCCGTCTCGGAAAACCCCTCCGCCGGCACGACGGCCGTGACGGCGGGCTTGCCCTCGGTGAGGGTGCCGGTTTTGTCGACGACGAGCGTGTCGACCTTCTCCATGCGCTCCAGCGCCTCGGCATTCTTGATCAACACCCCGGCCTGCGCGCCGCGGCCGACGCCGACCATGATCGACATGGGCGTTGCGAGGCCGAGCGCGCAGGGGCAGGCGATGATCAGCACCGACACGGCGGCGACGAGCCCGAAGGCGAGGCGCGGCTCGGGCCCCCAGATCGCCCAGGCCACGAACGCCAGCACCGCGACGGCGATCACCGCCGGGACGAACCAGCCGGACACCTGGTCGGCCAGCCGCTGGATCGGCGCGCGGCTGCGCTGGGCTTCCGCGACGAGTTGCACGATCTGCGACAGCATGGTGTCACGCCCAACCTTGCGCGCCTCGATCACCAGCGCCCCGGACTGGTTCATGGTGCCGCCGATCACGGCGTCGCCCACGGCCTTGGTGACCGGCATGGACTCGCCGGTGACCATCGATTCGTCGACCGAGCTGCGGCCTTCGGTGACGGTCCCGTCCACCGGGACCTTCTCGCCCGGCCGCACCCGCAAGCGCGCCCCGACATCGACGACGTCGAGCTGCACCTCCTCCTCGCTTCCGTCCGGCCGGATCAGGCGCGCCGTCTTGGGCGCGAGGTCGAGCAAGGCCCGGATGGCGCCCCCGGTGCTCTCGCGGGCCCGGAGCTCCAGCACCTGCCCGAGCAGCACCAGCACCGTGATCACGGCCGCGGCCTCGAAGTAGACCGCAACGGAACCGTCGTGGGCCCTGAAAGCCGGCGGGAACACCGAGGGGGCCAGAACAGCGACCATGCTGTAGGCCCAGGCTACGCCGGTCCCCATGGCGATGAGCGTGAACATGTTCAGGCTGCGGTTCACCAGCGAAGCCCAGGCGCGAACGAAAAAGGGCCAGCCGGCCCAGAGCACCACGGGCGTTGCCAATGCCATCTGCAGCAAGTTCGAGATCCCGCGCGGAACGTAGTGGTCGAGACCCGTCAGATGGCCTCCCATCTCCAGGGCGAGCACCGGCAGGCTCAGGACGAGGCCGATCCAGAACCGGCGGGTCATGTCCTTGAGCTCGGCGTTCCCGTGTTCGCCGGCGGTGGCGATCACGGGCTCGAGCGCCATGCCGCAGATCGGGCAGGACCCGGGGCCCACCTGACGGATCTGCGGGTGCATCGGGCAGGTGTAGATCGTCCCCTCGGGCACGGGTTCATCCGCCGTGACCGTCGGCGTGACATATTTCGCCGGATCGGCCTTGAACTTGGACTGGCAGCCTGTGGAGCAGAAATAGTACGGCTTGCCGGCGTGCTCGGCGTGGAACTTGGCGGCATGCGGATCGACCGTCATGCCGCAGACAGGGTCCTTGGCCGTCCCGTCGGGCGCCTGGCCGTGGTGGTGGTGCCCGTGCCCGGAATGGTCGTGGGCGTGCGCGGCGTGGTCGTGGCTCATGGCGTCCTCACGCGGTTGCAACTGTATCCGGGGGCGTTGTGGGGCTTCCCACGGTGGGAAGGTCAACAGGGCGGAAGGGGTCGCCGTACACGGCGTCGAAAAGCCGCTCGGCCCAGGCGTCCCGGAGCCTGGTGCCCGCCTCGACCATGGCGCCGACTCCTGCGAGCCAGCGGTGCTCGGCGGCCCGGAACGGGTTGTCCTCCTGAATGTCCCCGACCGGCGGCAGCGCCTCGGCCCAACGGCGCACGAGCCCCATCAAGGGATTGTACTCCTCGGAGAAGGCCAGCCTGCTCGTGCGCATCGGATGCAGGTCCTCCATCAGTTTCGCCGAAACCGGCGTGGCGACGGCCTTCACCCAGGGGCTGACAAAGGTGGCGTAGACGGATTCCGCGGTCTCCGAGAGGTCACGCACCCGCTCGAACGACGCGCGTGGCACGCTCTGGACCAGGTCCTGGATGCGACGTTCCTGGAAGGTGACGCGCGGCGCCAACCCGGCCGTGCTGGCGGGGGCGAGCTTCATCTCGTAGAGCCCGGGAGTCAGCCGCTCGACCCCGTCGACGCTGGCCAGGATGGCGCGGTGCTCGCGGTCCGCCACCGCGGCCGAAACGAAGATGCCGAGGTGGCCGACGTGCGGGTTGGTCAGGTAGACGATCCGCTGCCCGGCCTCCTTCAAGGCTTCCGTCGTGGGGTAGACGACGGGTATCCACCCGAGCGCCTGCGCGGGCGGCGTGATGTTGTCGCCGTAGGAGGCGAAGATCACGAGGGGATTGCGGATTCGGCGCAGGTCGACATTGCAGTGTTCGCAGAGGCGCACGAGGCCCTGCTCCAGCCGATTGCCGACGAACAGGTTCTCGGTGATGGCCAGGATCTCCTCCCGGCCGAGCATGTAGAAGCCGTTCCACCACCGCTCGAACTCTAGGAAACGGTCTCGCTCAGTCCGGACGTTCTCATACAGGTCCGCGTACTTGGCCCAGACGCCCCGGGGCTTCAACGCCTCGAAGTTCTCGACGAGCCACGCGCCGTCGAAACGGCCGTCGCCGAGGTCGGACAACAGGTGCGCCGTCCACACGCCCCCCGTGAAACCGGCGCCCGTGCGCATCGGGTTCACGCCCGGCTCGCCGGCCCAGTAGGACAGGGGCGAGCCGTTGAGCACGGCCGTGCCGACGAGGCCTTGGCAGTCGGCCGCCAGCATCGCGACGGCCCAGCCTGCCTGGCAGTTGCCATAAAGCACAGGAGGCAGGCCGGGGTGACGCCGCGCGACCTCTTCGAGGAAGCGCCGCAACGTCCGGAGCACGTCGTGCAGGGTTTGCCCCGCGACAGGCTCGGGCGCGAAGGACACGAAGTAGGTCGGGTGGCCCGCCCGCAGCGCCAGCCCGACCTCGCTCTCCCGCTTGAAGCCGCCGATCCCGGGACCGTGGCCAGCGCGTGGGTCCAAGACGACCAAGGGCCGCCTGCCGGGCTGCACGCAATCGTCCAGGCAGTCCTCTCCGACCCGCGTGATCCTCAGCAGGCTGTAGTTCGTCGGGCGGTCGAAGCGCCGCGCCTCCGCGATGGTTTCGAAATCGAAGTCGAGCAGCGGCGGCTTGCCGGCCCGTTCGTGGGCGATGATGTTCTCCGCCCGCCGCCGCAGCGTCTCAAGAAAGAGAACGCCGCGCGCAACGGCGTCCATCCAGTAGCTCGAGAGGTCCCGGAGGACCTCATTCGCATGGTCCTCCGGCCAAGGAGCGGCCCCCGCCGGCCGGGAAGGCGCCCGCGACTGCGCTTCGTCTGTCACCGACATCTCGCCCTCCCACTCAGGGAACTCCGCAGGACGTCCGAGCCCTCACTTCGCCTTGGCGATCGACGTCACGGTGAGCTGGCCGTTCACCCGGTCGGCCGTGAAGAGCACCTTGTCGCCCTTCTTGACCTGCTTGAGCATGGCCTTGTCGCCGGCCTTGAAGACCATCTTCATCTCGCCCATGTCGAGGTTCGGGATCGGGGCGTGGTCGAGGGTGATCTTCTCGGCGCTCTCGTCGACCTTCTCGACGGTGCCCTTCACCTTGGGGAGGTCCTGCGCCAGCGCCGGGCCGAGCAGCAGGCCGAATGCGGCGGCGGCCGCGAGGACGGTCCGGGAGATCTTGGTGGGGGTCGAGATCTTGGTCGGGTTCATGGGGATGCTCCTCCTCACTTGACGATGACGGTGCCGGTCATGCCCGCCTCGCGGTGACCGGGAATGAGGCACGAGAAATCGAACGTGCCGGCCTTGTCGAAGCGCCAGAGGATCTCCGATGTTTTGGTCGGCGCGACGCGCTTCGCGTTCGGGTCGTCGTGCTCCATGTCGGGGTTCTTCCTCATCTCCTCGGCGTGCTTGAGGTTCATCTCGAGCGTCGCGAGGACCATCTCGTGGTCGAGCTCGCCGTCGTTCCTGAGCTTGAAGCGGACCTGTTCGCCCTTCTTCACCTCGATGCGGCTGGGAACGAAGGCCATGGTGCCGCTGCCCTCCTGCATCACGACCTCGACGGTCCGCGCCGGCTTCCTTGGGTCGCCCGGCTGTCCGAACGCGCCCATGGCGTGGTGGTGACCGGGGGGGCCGGCGCCGGCCCAGGCGGCAGTCCCGCCGAGGATGGCGGCAGAGGCGGCGATGCCGGCCAGGATGTTTCTTATCACGATCGATCTCCGTTCGCTGTCAGTGTTGCTCGTGCCCGCCTTGGACCGGCCGCTTGCGCGGATCGACGGCGGAAAACTCCATCGCGCCCTTGGCGCTGGCCTGCTTGCCGGGCCGCACGGGCTCCGGCAGCGTTCCCTTGTATTCGTAGGCCACCGTCCCGGCCGGGTTCTTGAACCAGCCGGGATCCTTGTAGTCGCCCTTCGCGAGGCCCTCGCGGACCTTCACGACCGAGAACATGCCGCCCATCTCTACGGGTCCGAACTGGGCGAACCCGGTCATCATCGGCAGCGTGTTGTCGGGCAGCGGCATTTCCATCGCGCCCATCTCGCCCATGCCGTTGGAGCCCATCGGCATGTAGCCGGGCACGAGCTTCCTGAGCCGCTGGGCGACCTCCTTCTTGTCCACGCCGATGTAAGTCTTCACCGCATGGCCCATGGCGTTCATCGTGTGGTGCGACTTGTGGCAGTGGATGGCCCAGTCGCCGGGCTCGTCGGCGACGAAGTCGAACGAGCGCATCTGCCCGACGGCGCAGTCGATCGAGACCTCCGGCCAGGCCGCCTCCTCGGGGACCCAGCCGCCGTCCGTGCCGGACACCTTGAACTCGTAGCCGTGCATGTGAACGGGGTGGTTGGTCATGGTGAGGTTGCCGAAGCGGACCCGCACCTTGTCGCCCCTGCCGACCACGAGGGGGTCGATGCCGGGGAAGACCCGGCTGTTCCAGCACCAGAGGTTGAACTCCAGCATGGTGTTCACCTTCGGCACGTAGCTGCCGGCCTCGATGTCGAAGGCGTTCAGCAGGAAGGCGAAGTCGCGGTCCACCCGGCGGAAGGCGGGGTCGCGCGGATGCACGATGAACAGGCCCATCATGCCCATCGCCATCTGCACCATCTCGTCGGAGTGCGGGTGGTACATGAAGGTTCCGCTGCGGCGCAGCTGGAACTCGTAGACGAAGGTTTTGCCGGGCGGGATGTGCGGCTGCGTGAGGCCGCCGACCCCGTCCATGCCGTTCGGCAGCCGCTGGCCATGCCAGTGCACGGCCGTGTTCTCCGGCAGCTTGTTGGTGACGAAGATGCGCACCTTGTCGCCCTCCACCGCCTCGATGGTCGGGCCCGGGGACTGGCCGTTGTAGCCCCACAGGTGCGCCTTCATCCCCGGCGCAATCTCTCGGATGACGGGCTCGGCGACGAGGTGGAATTCCTTCCAGTCGCCGTTCATGCGCCACGGCAGGGTCCAGCCGTTGAGCGTGACCACCGGCTGGTAGTCGGGGCCGGAGGTCGGCACGAGCGGCGCCTGCGTCGCGGCGTCGGTCGTGCTCGGGGCCTCGGGGATCGCGGCGGCCTGGGCGCGGCCGCTGACCATCGTGGCGCCGGTGAGCACGAGGCCGCTGCCGGCCTGGATGAGGTGTCTGCGGGAGATGTCCATGGCGATTGCTCTCGGGTTCAGTGGGCGGCGGCCTGTTCGGCGCCGGAAGGCGTGGCGGCCGTGGAGCCGGACGAGGCGCCGGCGCCGCCTCCGGCCAGCGCAGCCCTCAGTTCGGCCTCGGCGATCCAGAAGTCGCGGCCCGCGTCGATGGCCTGCGCCTGCGCGAGGATCCGCGCGCGGACGTCGGCGATCAGGCTCGTCACGTCGACGAGCATGCCGCTGTACTGCAGCAGCGCCTCGTCCTGGATCTGCTTGCGCAGGGGCAGGATGGTGGCCTCGTAGTGCCGGGCGATGTCCCAGGCGCCGCGGTAGGCGAGCGCGGCCTCGCGGGCCTCGGACCGGACGTTCACGGCTTTCTCGGCCAGAAGGTTGGCCGCCCGCATGTAGCGCTGCTCGGCGTCCATCGCGCGGGCCTGCCCCCAGTCGAAGAGCGGGATCTCGAAGTCGATCGCGAGCCCGCGCCGGTTCAGCTTCTCCTTCTCGATCCCGCCGTTCTCGGTGGGCGTCTTTTTGCGGTCGTACTTGCTCGTCCCAGCGAGTTCGACGTCGGTCGTGAACCGCGTCGCCTGGGTGAGGCCGAGCGACTTTCCGAGCGCTTCCAGGTCGAGACGGGCGGCCTGCAGGTCCACGCGGCGGGCGAGGGCCTGCCCCTCGACGTCCGTGGCCGAGCGGACCGCCTTGGGGAGAGGCGGGAGGCCGGAAGGCAGCCGGAACTCCACCGTCGGCCCCCACAACCCCAGCAGCCGCGTCAGGCGTTCGCGTTCGAGCCGCTGGGCGAGCCGCGCCCTCGCCAGCTGGGAATCGAGCTCGGCGGCGAGCGCGTATTCGCGCGCCTGGTCGAGCTTGTTCATGCCGCCGGTCTCGCCGAGCTTGCGGGCCAACTCGGCCGCGGCGTCGGTCGTCACCTTGGCCTGCTGCAGGGTCGCGACCTGCTGGTTCGCGGCGACGGCCCGCCAGTATTGCCGGCGCACGTCGGTCGCGAGTTTCAGGGTGGCCTCCGCCGCGCGCATTTGCGCAGCGCTTAGCTGATCGCCGGCGATGTCGCGCCGGGCGGGAAGCGTGGCCAGCTGGTAGAGGTTCACCAGCAGCGCGCGCTCGACCTCCAGTTCCAGCCCGCCGCCGAGCCGGGAGAAGCCGATCTTCGGGTTGGGAGGAAGGCTCGCCTGCAGGTAGGCCGCCTCGGAGACGCCGAGCTCGTTGTAGGCGGCCTGAAGACCGCGGTTGCTTGCGAGCGCGACGCCTACGGCCGCGTCGGCCGTGAGCGGCCTCGTGAGCGCGGCCCGGACGCCCTCGTCCGCGCTGGCGGCTTCGGCGTCTGTCGAGACCTTGACGATGCCCCGGCCGAGCTCGGCCCTGGCCACCGCATCGACGGGTCCGAGGCCGTCCTGGCTCGCCGACACGCAGCCGGCGAGCAGCAGGGCGAGGCCGCTCGCCCCGAGCAGGCGGGCAACGGCGCGAGGCTCACGGCGCATGGGAGCCTCCCTTGGGGGTGACCGCGCGGTTCAGTTCGTCCCAGCCCTTGGGCTCGACGATCTCGAAACGGCCGGCGCCGGCCGTAACGGGCGCGGAAGTGACGGGACGGACGGCGTGCGTGGCGGCGGCCGGCGCGGCCAGGTAGGCCGGCGGCGCGGGCGCGCAGCCCGCAAGGCCGATCGCCGCCAGCACGAGAAGCGACACTCTTGGCATGGTGGTTCCGGACGGATGACGTCTCGCCGTCGCGCATGGGCGCGTGATCGGCGAAGGACGTCGACGGTGACCGTGGGCCCGAAACGGGCCCGGCGAGGCGGGCGTAGGCCCGCGAGGCGGTCAGGCCGGTTTTGGAGGACGCAGCAGCCCGTCGAACCCGACGCCGCGCGGCAGCGGCAGGGCGAAGATGCCGACCGTCAGCGCTGCGTGCCTCTGGGCGGGAACGCCGACGCCGACCTGCGGCGCCATCGCGTGGCAGCTCAGGCTGCAGCAGCTCGACGCCGCATGGTCGCCGGCGCACGGGTTCTTGGAGGCGTCCTGCTGACCATGATCGTCCAAGCCTTCATGGGGGTGCGCGTTGGCCCGGGTCTCGTGGCCGCCTGTCTGTTCGTGTTGGTGGACGGCCGCATGGTCGTGGTGGCCATCGCTTTCGGCGACCGCTTGTGCGTGCGCGCCCACCGACGCCATGGCACGGCTCCCGGAGAGCGGAAACATTGCAAGCGCGATCGTCAGCAGGAGGGCGGCGATGATCTTCATGAGGCTCAAGTTTGGTGTCGTTCGAGTGCAGTCGCTTGTCTCGTATTCACGCCGACTCGTCAAACGGCGGGCCGGCTTCACGGGTTGGAGAAGCGCGCACCTGTAAGGTTCCTGAATTCCGTGGCGCTCAACCGTGTAGACGACGGATTGGAGGCCTCTCTGTACAACTTTGTACGTAGAGCACCAATCGTATTCACGGCTGCGCTTGCTGCTTCATGTTCGTAGCTGCAACTGAGAGGTCTTTGTACTCTTCGGGAGTTAGATACCCCGTGATTGGGTCACCGTGGGCCCTCTGGTAGCCCATGATCGCCTCACGGGTAAGAGGACCAAAAAGCGAGTCCATCTTTCCCGAGTATAGTCCAAGCTCCGCGAGCCGCTGCTGAATCAACATTCGTTGGCGGGGTCCTAGCTGTGCGTCCATGGACAGAGTGTCGCGAGCATTCATCCCAGCCTGCCCTTCCATGGGCTGCGTTTTAGCCATCAAGCTGCGGTGGTCTTTCTCGATCGCAGCGATTCGACTTTCTTCATCGGCCTTCATTGATGGGGATGCTGCCATGGAAGGCTGAGTGTTCCCCATAAGCTTTTGATGTTCCTTTTCCATTGCATTGAGCCGGGCCTCCTCCTCATTCAATTTGGCCATGGCCTGCTCTGCGATCTGCCGCGCTTCCGACTTTGACTGCTCCGCTTCCGCTCTGGCCTTCTCGGCGTTGGCCTTTTCGTCGCGGGCACGTTTCTCAGCCGCCTCACGGGCTTGCCGCTCTGCGATCAGCTCTGAAGAGGGTGCGGCCGCATTCGTTCCATCCGGCGAGGCCACCGCTATCGTCTGATGGGGGACGTTCAACGCGAGATCCGGCACTGCGCCAACGACAAGACCCAATCCCCCTCCGGAGGCGGCTTTTACAGCCTGATCAAATGTCACCGAGGAGTCCTTCAGAACTTTCGCAAGAGCGTCTGCCGAATCAGCGGCCAAAGCATCAATTCTGGAAAGCGGCACCCTAGACGATGTAGAGAACGCCGAAACGACATTTCTGTTCAAGTCCCCATCGATAGCTGGATTTTTATCCGTATCTGCAATAGACGGCTCGAAACCTGGATTTGTCATCAGAAAAAATACACCACCAACCTTCGCGTGACCAACTATATTCGCAATATTAGTAATTGAGAGGCTACGCGACATTAGGTCAGTGGCCCTGTCAATTTCCGCGTTTGCTGGAAGAAAGAAAGTTTGGCCATTTGAAGTCAACCCATGTCCAAGCAGAACAGCCAGAGCGAGGTCTGCAGATCCTACCTTGACCGAGAAATCTCCGAGGGTAGCTCGAGCCTCTGCGTTGGTCGGATTTGTGCTCTGGATAACTGTAAATCCACGATCCTTAAAAGCTTGAGCGATAATATCTCCTCGCTGAGCGCCGATCGCAGAAGGTCGAACTTTCGTGTAATTTTGCACATCCATGACAAGTACGACACGCTGCTGTGCATGTGCCTGTACAGTGCCGTAAAAGAGTGACGCAGCGGCGAACAGGAAAAAACAAACTTGCGACACGCGTACGTATCCAAGAGCTAGGAATTTCACCTGAGATTTGGGTGAGATTGGCCTCGACGCAGCGAGTAGGCATCGGCTTAGGATATCCATAGCGTCACTCCCGAATATGTGAGTTCACTAGTCTGATATTCCTACTCGAGGCTCGACAAGAAACTTATTCTTGTCGGATATTTCAAAGGTGAGAGGCCCAAATGGGCGTTTGTCTTAGCCTCCTCCTTGTCTTGGAGTTAGACAATTTTTTGCGCGGCGCCCCTCCGGCTCACGCCGCCTTACCGAACGATACACTCGCGCCATTCACTCTTCTAGTCGTTCGGTCAAAATCAAGGTGCTTTGACAAGCACGTCAAGGGAGCAGAATAGCCCTTTGCGACGGGCGGGCCTGGGCAAGGAAAGAACGGGAAGGACTGGCGGCGCAGGGGTCGAAGAGGGACCGCGGAAGAAGACCCGGCGAGCCGGCAGTCGTCCGCGGCCGCCGAGTGCGCCAGCGCGACCCCTCAGCCGAGGGGTGTGTATCCCGCCTTCCGAATGACACCGCACAGATCGGCGCCAACATCGACGCCGAGGACCGAAACGGTCTTTCGGGCTAAGTCTGCCTCAACCTGCGCAGCCGGCCACTTCGCATGGATCGCCTCGGTGATCGTCGCCACGCAATGGCCGCAGCTCATGTCATCCACCCGCACGACGGCGGCTCCTTCGGGGGTCGGCGCCGAGGACGCCTCGGCGGTCTTGGTGCAGCCGCATCCGCACATGGTCTTTCTCCTTCTCAGGTCAGGTCGACGAAGCCTGCACCTTCCCACCGTGGCAAGGTCAAGGGCCTTGCCTACCGGTGCCCGACCGCCGGCCAAGAGCCGGCGAGGGGCCTTGACCTTCCCATGATAGGAACCTTTATGGACCGTACCCGGAGAGATGGAGGACGCCATGAACATCGGACAGGCCGCCGCTGCCGCGGGACTCTCGGCCAAGATGGTGCGCTACTACGAGTCGATCGGCCTCGTGGCCCCGCCTCTCCGCACCGAGGCCGGCTATCGCGTCTACGGATCCGAAGACGTCCACACGCTCCGCTTCATCAAGCGTGCCCGCTCGCTCGGCTTCTCGATGGAGAAGACCGGGGAACTCCTGCAGCTCTGGCGCGACAAGAGCCGGGCCAGCGCCGACGTGAAGTCCGTCGCGCTGGAGCACGTCGCGGAGTTGGAGGGCAAGATCGCCGAACTGCGCGGCATGGCCGACACCTTGCGGCACCTGGCCGGGCATTGCCACGGGGACGCCCGGCCGGGGTGTCCCATTCTGGCGGATCTGTCGGAAGCGCACGAGCCGCCAGCTGACAGGCGTCGACACGCACGAGGATCTCGCCGAACGGCGGTCCGCCCCACCTGACGTCCGCTATGGGATCTACGGTCAGATTCCGCTTCTGGCGCAGAGCAGACCAAGCCGAACGCTACCATTTGACTCCAGGCGACCTTCCGAGAGTCCGCTGCTACTCCGTTATTGGGACCGAAGGAGTGTCACGGCGACCACCGGCACACAAATCGCGCGGGCCCCCAACGTAACCCGGCACCGCTGCCGTCGCAGCATTGCAGTGGGCCAGGATCATGGATGCTGAAACACGGTTCCGGTTACCGACTATTCCGGCACTCCGGCAAGCCGCAACGTATCGGCCATCCGCTTTCGGAAAGCCGGGTCCAGGCAGATCAGCTTGGCAAAAGCATCTGCCTCCCGCAGGGACATATTAGGGGAAATCCGGAGCAATTGCTTGACGTGAGCCTTCGCATCCTCGAGGCGATCCAGCGGCGGCAGGGCATATGCGAGTTGAAGCTGCGACAACCACGAGGATTCCACATAGGAGTGCTGGAAGGCATCATAGGCCTGCGCATATTCGCCGCGCAGCCAATGTTTGTTTGCGGCGGCCTGCCACCAAGAGGCTTGGGCGGAGGGCCCAGCCAATTGGATGGCCCTGGCGGCGAGCTTTGCACCCTCGTCCCAGTGGCCGGTGTAAGCGAGCCACAGGCCGCTATCGCCCAAGATGAGGGGGTCATAAGGATTGAGCTCTGCTGCTTTGAGGGCCTCAACCTGAACGCGGTCGGCCTGACACGTAGAGTAATAGCCCATCGCTACGTAATACTCGGCACGCGGATCAAATGGGGCAAGGTCTCGGGCGCGCAGCGCCGCCGCTAATTCGCTCTCGGCGAGAAAGGAGCGCTTCTCTACGACAGCTTGCTCTAGGGGTAAGCCCCAGCCCCAGATTCTCTGTTGCTCGACGACTCCTGCCAGGGCGCTCCATACGTTCGCGTTGTCGGGTTCCCGCTGTGCCGCACTGTCCAGACAGCTTCGGGCATTGCCGACTAACTCCGGTTTGCTTCGCGCCGCGTAGCCCTGAAGAACACATGCCCAGGTTGTACTCTCCGTGCCTGCCATGCCCAGCATTCTCGCGCTTTCGGCCTCCAGGACGGTGTCAATCAAAAGCCGCGTCGCACGCCCGGTGACTTCACTTTCAGCGGCCGCGGTGTTCACCCGTGACAGAATGGGCGAGATTGCGGCGGACCACAGACGCCTTGCGGTGCGAACCTCATCGAGCTTGAGCGTGACACGCAGGGCTTCGACACTAACCTCTACGTCGGCCGTGATGACATAGTCAGCGCTTGGCGGTGCAGGTTCCAGCGGGTCGGAGGTAACGGGCTGCGCTGAAACTTTGAGGACGCGCCAGATCGGGGCGCTCTCGGCAGCTTCCCTTGTTTTTTCGCTGACCCGACGCACGAGCTTGTCGAACTGGTGGTCGGCACTGGCATTCACGAAGGGCAAGATCGCCACCACCGGCACGCCAGTGCGGTCAGGTGCTCCGGGACTGTGCGTCACCGTCAGATGGATCAAGAGCCAAGAGGCGGCGATAACCATTAAAACGCCGAGGAGCGCCCCCGCGGCCATGGGCACTCTGGATTGCTGTCTGTGCAGAGACCCGACGGGGGCCGTGTTCATATCGAGGGAATAGGCGCGCAATGGTTCAGGGATGTTCTTGAGGTGCAACCGCCCGAGCTCCACCGCAGGGCGAGGAAGACGCGTTCGGACCTGACGATAGGCGTCCTCGGAGAGGCAGATGCAACCGGGCCGCGCGGCGCCCTCCAGACGTGCCGCGATATTAATCCCATCGCCCATCAGATCGCCGTCGCTCTCTTCGACGACGTCGCCAAGATGAATGCCGATGCGGAACTCGATATGCTGATTTGGCGGCAGCCCGGCATTTCGTTTCGCGACCCCTTCCAGAAGCACGATGGCGCAGAAGAGCGCTTCAACCACGCTGCGAAACTCCACGATGGCGCCGTCGCCCGTTCGCTTGACGATGCGTCCGTGGTGCGCGGCCACAGTGGGGTCGATCAGATTGTCTCGGAGTACCCGCAGCAGGGCTAGGGTCCGGTCCTCGTCAAGGCGAGTGAGCCGAGCAAATCCCACGATGTCGGCTGCCAATATCGCTGCTAGTTTGCGCGTGACCCCTGACATGCTGGTCCGGTCCTGGGTCATTTCCTCGTTAAGGGTGGCACAAGGGCTTCTCAATTCCAATTCAGAACAGCCCAGTCGAGTGCAGTCATGCGCCGTCGGTTAACGGTTCGATTGACCACCGGGGGCCCTCGTTCGCCACCATGTGACGGAAGCATTCGGCTGTCAGCAGGGCCCCGACAGGGCGACTGCTACAGTGCTCCCAGTGCGAGCGCCCGCAGGAGACGGTTTTGGGCCGGGGTGCCAAAAGTGAGAGTTGGGGGTTGCGCTTGCGGCTTGGACATTGAGGAACGCAAAGACACCAGCTTCAGTGTCACCGCCGAAGTGTGGGCGCACGGAAATGAGCGCCATCGGATCACAAGGGAAAGGGCTTCAACCCGCCGCATCGCACTGAAACGCTGGCAATGCCGTGAATGCTGATCTTCCTAGTAACCACCGGGCGAAAATAAGCTATGTCAATCTCCCGGGGTACTACCGAGTGGGTAACTTCTCCGGGAGATTACAGCTCGTAGTGGACTGAGTTGAACTGAAATCCGGTCGACCGAACTGGGGGCCAAGTCACTTCCACCTCGGAAACCCCTTGGGCCGCAAACGACAATAGGGTTAAGTTACACCGTAGGACTGTTTCACAGTCCCCCTACCGCTGCCGCGCGCCGTGGCAGACCGATTTCTCACTGTCCTGACTGCGCGCCGCACGATGGACAGCTCTCCTGAGGGAGCGCTGTCTTGCGCGCAGATTGCCGGACCGGCCTTACTGTTCACTTCTTTGTCGATCGGCCATTCTTAGGGCCCGCACATCCGTCTGCCCCTCCGGAGGTGGCGCTGTGGCTGGTGGCTGCCGTGGGCAAGGTAGCGAACGGGCGCTTCGCCTCGCCACAGGACATCGTCGGCAGCGGCTTCAGCACGCCCACGCTAGCGATAGCCATCGCTCGGGCCATCTTGCAGAACACGCATGAGCAGGTGATGATCCCGCTGATCCTGCACCTGGTGCTGGCGACCCCGCTACCACTCCACGCACCGGGGCGGATCCCGCTGCTGGTACTCCAGTTCAGCGTCGGCCGCCCGCCTTTTGGATTGGGTTATCGCGGTGGCGCCTCGGGCCGAGCCTTAGCTTTCGGCGCGACCTTCTACCCGGCCACCCTCGGCGCGCTCCTGACCCTGGTGCTGCTACTCCTCCGCCGAGGCTCGGGGATCGAAACGATCTCGTAAACTCAGGATCGCTTCGATGTGAAGAATGCATGCACCAGGCGGGTTCGGCTTGGGACTGTTGGCGTGGTCAGGTTTTGCTCTGGAGTCGGTCAGTCTGAGTGTTACATTGATCGCTTACAACACTTTGAATGTTCAACACCCCATATAAGCGCGATGTTATATTCCGCAGGGACGGCGCTGTGGCTGCTCATCTTACCCTCGCAGACCCTAAAAGACCGGCGCAAGGTGATTGTGCTAGGGGACATGGAAGCTCGAACGAATGCATTCGACGAGCTGGTCCGTTGCGGGTTGGAGAGCTTTTCGCCCTTTGATCACGCCCATCCGCACGTCAGGTAGCGCGGGCAGCCCGTCTTGCTCACCCGCCACTCGCAACCCCGCAGGCACGTCCGAGTGGACTGTGACTGTGACTGCTTGACCTGCAAGCACGCACGCAAAATGGCCCTCCTCGTCCTCTGCTATATTTGCAACCCGATACGCACGCTGGGCTTGGCGCAAAGTTGAGAGGGTCGCGGTGCGCCAAGAGCAGTCGTCCATCCAAGAGGGCCGCCAGGGGCACTCGCTGGGGTAAAGGCTCAAGGGCAAGGGATCGCGAAGGTGGATGGGGTCGGTGCTCGATGTCACCCACCGGAAAGGGCCTTTCCACACGTCGATTGCTTCAAAGCCCTTTGGCTGCTGAATGCTCTCGCCGAGAACCAAGTCAAATGCATCCTCTTTAATGAGCGGAAAGAGTTGGCAGGTTCTGCCTTCAAAAACTTCTAGAAATACGTTCGGATAGGACTTATGGAAAGCTGTTGTCGCGCGCTCAAGATAAAAACGGTTAAAGTAATCTGGTGCACCTAAACGTAATTTTGGGACTTCAGCCGCCATCAAATCTCGGAAGGCATGATCATTCAACTCGAGCATCTTCCGGGCGTGCTCGACGAGACTGCGCCCTTCGGGCGTCAACTCAACGGGGCCTCCTTTGGAGCGGACCACCAGAGGGCGACCGATCTGACTCTCAAGTTTTTGGACCTGCAGTGTCACTGCCGATTGAGTTCGGCCGATACGCTCCGCAGCCTTCGTGAAGCTAGCCTCTTCGGCGATGAACACGAGGGTTCGCAGCAACTCCAGATCGAGGGCGGGACGCAGAGCCATGGATGAGTTCTCCTCATCGACGGAATTGGCACTACTCGTTTTTCATCCCCGCGATGCGCGAGCAGACTTCTCCTCACAGCTCAAATGAGGACAGGCCATGAGCACAGTTCAAACTAACGGGGGCCCGCTGAGTGTGCCCGCCAGCATGAGGGAATTCACTCGCGCGCTATGGCGCGCTTTATCTGCTACGAGCCAACTTCGGCCTATTTCCAACGCAGCGGCAGCCGCGCGGCCGGCTGCCAAGCAGATGAATGATACCATAGGTGACCGCCCTGTTGCAGCATTCGACCCTCTTGTGCCCTTGGGCGAGTTGGGTAGAGGTCAGATGGAAGCGCTGTCGAACCACGGCATAAGCGCGGCGCATTTCCTTTGCCGCATGAATTGCGGGGGTCCGTTTGAGCGCATCTTTTCGTGATAGGAATGAACGACATCAACGCGCGACGAAGCCACGCTAGAGCCAGTTATTGTCAGATTTTGCGCCCGGACGTAATGCTGGGCTTGCGGGCGGCCGGTACCGGGCTGAGGCTTTGCACCCGGTCCGCGGCGAGCGAGTTTGCGCCCGCCGAGCGTCCTGTTTGATAGCGCAGGCGTTTGCCGTCGCTGTGGGGAACTTCGTCTGATCGAGCTACGGGCCGTCGTTTGCTCGAGTTAAACACAAGTTCCAGAGTTGACGATCTGGTCGAGACTACGCGTTTGAGGGCTTAGCCCTCACTGGCCTAAGCCCGATCTGCAGGGGGAAGGATTGGCTCAGCGCGCTTGCCAAAAGGCCTGCCGGCCCCCTGGGCCAACACCCGCAGGTGACACATGACCAATGACGCGAGCTGCTTCACCGGCGGCATTCCTGACCATTACGAACACGGCATGGCCCCAGCCATGTTCGCGGATTTCGCTGAGGACATGGCAGCGAGAGTGGCCGCCGACCGCCCCCTTGCGGTGCTCGAGATCGCGGCAGGTACAGGGATGGTGACCCGGCGTCTGCGCGATCTCCTACCGGCTGAGGCAACTCTGCTGGCGACAGATCTCAATCCGCCTATGCTGGAAGTAGCGAAGACAAAATTCCGCGGCGACGAACGTGTCGACTTTGCGCAGATGGACGGCACGCGGCTCAACCTTCCGGACGAGTGTTTCGACGCTGTGTTCTGCCAGTTCGGCATCATGTTTTTCCCTGACAGACCGAAGGGCATGCGCGAAGCGTGGCGCGTCCTGCGGCCCGGCGGGCGCTATTGGTTCAGCGTCTGGGACGCGCACCGCCATAATCCCTTTGCGCGGATTGCACATGAGACGATCGGCAGTTTCTTCCCGGGCGACCCGCCCCCCTTCTATCTGCTGCCCTACGGATATGCCTCGATCGACGTCATCAAGGACGCGCTGCTGGAAGCAGGCTTCGGCGACATCACCGCGAATGTCCTGCGACACAACCGGATCTTTGATCCCGACGCGCTGGCGCGGGGCATGGTGTACGGTAATCCCGTCATCGAGCAAATCAGGACAAGGGGGGGCGTAGACCCGAAGGAGGTCGTAGTGGCCCTGGCCGCAGCCTTTCGACGGGAGCTTGGCGTTTCGCCCTGCTCCAGCGTAATGCAGACCATCACGATCGGATGCCGCCGCGTGGGAGATGAGCGCTGAATCGGTTTTTGGATAGCACCGTGAGAAGCTGCACGGGGGCGCGAGCAAGGATCTTGTGTGATGCTGCTTTCCCATGTGCATGTCGGAATATCAGATTTTAATCGCGCCTTTCAATTCTACTCTGGCGTGATGGAAAGGCTGGGCTTCGTTTTAAAAGTATCCCATCCTGAAAAGTCTTGGGCTGCTTGGATGGAAGAAGGTGTTCCAAGGCCTTTGTTCCTTATCGGCCTTCCATTTGATGAACAAGCGACGAACCCCGGCAATGGCCCGATGGTTGCGTTTTTTGCTCCTACCCGAGCTGCAGTTGACCAATGCTACGCTTGGGCAACCGAAAATGGCGGAACAGATGAAGGACCGCCTGGTTTAAGGCCCCATTATCACCCACAATACTATGGGGCGTACTTCCGTGATCCGGACGGCAACAAAATTTGCGTTTGCTGCCATCATCCCGCTTCTGGGGATGCGCTCAATCGTGAAGACGACACGCTCGTTACCCGTCCGGCTATGGTGCGAAGGCGGGGTCGAAACGGTCCCACAGATGAGTCGGCTATCCACTCCGAGCGGACTCTCGGCGGCCGGTCCCCAAGAGTCCGCCTTGGGTCAACAGTTCGCGTTGCGCTGGTCTGCTCAGCTCCAGGGGGAGAAAATCATCGCCGAGATCGCTATGCCTCAGTTCTGCACCTCCTTGGCGCGACTCTATTCAATGCTGAGTGACGCCTTTCCGGAGGAGCGGATCTGCCGCGGCGTCGCGCTCACCCGGTCGTCCCGACCTGCACGTCGCGCATTGCCTTATCAGCTAAAACCCGAAGAACACTTTATGGGGTGGGAGCGTTGAAAAACCCCTTGCGGCGCAACCCACGATCTGACTGAGTCGTGGTTATATCTTCAAAGTCCACTTCATGCTGCCGCGCGCCGTGGCAGGCCGACGTCTCACTGTCCTGACTGCGCGCCGCACGATGGACAGCTCTCCCGAGGGAGCGCTGTCTTGCGCGCAGATTGCCAGACCGGCCTTACCGTTCACTTCTTCGTCGATCGGCCATTCTCAGGGCCCGACCATCCGTCTGTCCCTCCGGAGGAAGCCGTTCGTGTGGCGGATCGAGCCCAGCGGGGGGCACGGCCTGCACCTCACAATTCTCTTGTAGCCTTAGCTCAAGCCCTGGCGCGACAGGCCGCGAGCGAGCAGACCCGCAGCACCTCTGAAACGGAGGGCTGACGACCATGAACACGCCTCGCGCCCCCCAGACAGACGCATGAAATCACCCTACGCATGGATATAGCTCGCGGTGCGAAAGCATCCGCGGTGTTGATCTACGTCTATGTCCCATTCTTTAGCTAATCTATATTTTGGGATTTGTCCGTCGTGAACTCGACAGTCAAGTTTAGACTCACATAGGCAAGTTTTTTGCTCTATCTTTACATCAGACTGGAGAGAATGACGTGAACAAGATGACCCCGCCGCCCCGCCCGATGTCGCTGGCCGACGTCATCACCGCCGTCATGGCCCATGCGGATCTCTCCAAATCCCGGCGACGCGACCTGTGCTCCGCGCTTTGCAGCGTGGCCAGGGCGCTCCACAGTGAACCGCACCTGTTGGACGCATCGCCCTGGGAGCTGCGCCGGCGTCTCGAGCGGCTGCGCGTCGCGGATGTCGGCATGACCGCAGAAAGCTGGCGGACCGTGCATTCCAATCTGGATAGTGCTCTTCAGCTCGCCGGCCTCGGGATGCTCCCGCGGCGCTCCATCATCGCACTCACGCCGCAGTGGGACGCGCTTCTGTCCCTGTTGAACGACCGCTACGACCGCTCGAAGCTGTCGCGCCTGGCGCGGTACTGCGATGAGCGGGGGATCGGGCCCGGTGAACTCGACTCCGATGTGTTCAGTGAGTTCGGCCGCGTGCTGGTGCACGGGAGCCTCGTGTCGCGTCCCGAGCAGGTTCACCGCGAGGCCGCGCTGACCTGGAACAAGTGCGCCGGTGCGATCCCCGGCTGGCCGGCGCTGGTGCTGCCCGTGCCGCGCTACCGCAAGAACCTGTCGCTCACGGTCGGGGGCCTGCCTGCCTCGTTCGGGGTGGACCTCGAGGCCTATCTTCGCATGCGAGCCTTAGGTGACCTCCTTGCCGATGAAAGCGTGCGTCCTGCCAGCCCCACGACGGTGCGCAATGAGCGGGCCCATCTGCTGCAGGTGGCTACGCTCCTTGTGAAGGACGGAGTTCCGGTCGGCTCGCTGACCAAGCTCTCCTGCCTTGTGGTTCCTGCGATGGCCAAGCGCGCCGTGAACGTCTCCTTCATCCGGCACGGCAAGGAGGCAAACGGGCAGACGGATGGACTCGCCCGTACGCTGATCCTCGTGGCCCAGCGCTGGGCTCCTGTGCCGGAGACCGATCTCCGCGCGCTGAAGTCGCTGGCGAAGAAGGTGCGCCCTCGCAGGGAGATGACGGAGAAGAACAAGCACCGCCTGCGCATGCTGGCCGATCCCGCCAACGCCGCTCGCCTTCTGCGCCTGCCGCGGGATCTGATGGCGGCCGCGATTGCTGGCCCGGTGTGCCAAGCCTCCGCCATTCTGGCTCAGAACGCATTGGCGATCGCGATCCTGCTGGTCGCGCCCATGCGGGTTAAAAACCTGGCGGCGTTGAATCTGGAAACCCACATCACCCGCACCCGCGCAGGGATGGATGGCGAAGTGTTCCTCGTGATCCCGGCCCGCGAGGTCAAGAACGAGAAGGATCTCGACTTTCCCCTGCCCCCGGCTGTCGTGGCGCTGCTGGACAGCTACCTGAAGCACTTCCGTCCCGTGCTGATGCAGGCACCGTCGCCCTGGCTGTTTCCGAATACGCGTGGTGGCCCCAAGGCGGCGGCCCAGTTGAGCGCCCAGATCCCGGAGGCGATCTACGGAGCCACGGGTCTCGACGTGCACTGCCACTTGTTCAGGCACTTCGCCGCCCTGCTCTACCTCAAGCAGCATCCCGGAGACTACGAGACCGTTCGGCAGCTGCTGGGTCACAAGTCGGTCGAGACGACCATCGCCTACTACTGCTGGTTCGAGCGCAGCGACGCTTTCAGGCGCTACGACGCCATGCTCGACGGGCTCCGCCGCGACTACGACAGGAGGGAACTGTGAGCGCCGCAGCCAAGAACAAGGTCCGGTGCTGGAAAGTGCCGGAGTGGCCCATGCTGCATCAGGCTGCCTTGCAGACCGCGTTGCAGCCGGGCGACCTGATCGACGAGCCGGGCGGGGCTGCTGGCTGGCGGCCCCACTCGGTGAGGAAGACCGCGGCCGGCTTTGGACGGTACCTCGACTGGAGCGCCAGTAAGGGCCACGACATCGCGGCTCCCCTCGAACGCCTGGTCACGCGGGAGCGGGTGATCGGGTTCCTGAAGCACGTCGGGGAGACCTGCAGGAGCATGACGGTGATGTGCCGGGCCCAGGAGCTCTACGACGCCGTGCGGGTCATGGCCCCCGGATCCGACTGGTTGTGGCTCAAGCGGATCTACATGGCGATGCTGGCAGAAGCCCACCCTGAGCGGGACAAGCTCAGCCGCTTGCGTTCCGCGCAGGAGATCGAGGATCTCGGGCTCACGCTGATGCGGGAGGCCGAGGCTGAGGGGTCAAAGCTCTCGCCCCTCAAGCGCGCCCTGCTCTATCGCGACGGGCTGATCATTACGCTCCTGATCCGGCGGCTGCCACGGCTCGGCAACCTTACCGCTCTTGAGATCGGCCGAAATCTCATCGAGCTCGGCAAGGGCACCGAACTCCGCTTCAGCGGAGACGAGACGAAGAGCTGCCGGCCCTCCTTCACCACCCTGCCCGAGTTCCTCGAACCGTCTCTGCAACGGTACCTCGAGCACTACCGCCCGCTCCTTCTGGCTTCAAACGGCAAAGGTCCTGCCGAGGATCACGCGCACCTGTGGGTCTCGGCGGTGGGCACCCCCATGGCGGAGATCTCGCTGCACAATGCCATCCGTCGGCGAACCACGGCTGCCTTCGGAAAGCCGATCCCACCGCACTGGTTCCGGGACGCCGCCGTCACGACGGTGGTCATCCACAATCCGCACCACGCACGCGACACGCGCGAGTTGCTCCATCACGAATCGCACGGGATGGCGGACAAGCATTACAATCAGGGGCAGAGCATCGTCGGCGTGATGCGGTATCAGGCCTCGCTGGCCGACTTTCTCGATCAGCTTGCTGATGACTGACTTGAGATTGACAGATCGATCATCGTGGTCGTCCCGAACGGGATGTATGGTCCGTTATGCGCCATCGAGGGACCTAGGCAACTGTAGCCGAAGCAGACCTACCTACCCGCGCCAGCTGACAAGGCACTGGAACAGGCGGCGACAAGCTGGCTCATTGACGCCTGCTCCGCGAGGGCCAAGGCTGCGGTTAGTTCGCTGTTAGCGCTGACGTAATCTTCATTTGCGGCGTGCGCCATGGCCAGCGCGTATCGGGCTCGGGCCTCGTTGCCAACTTCGCCGAACTGGCGGGCCGTCTCGAGCGCCCGCTCGGCGCTTCGAAGGGCCACGTCGATCCGACCTCGCGAGAGATGGGCCTCGCTGGCGAGGGCGAGCACAAGCGCATGTCCGAAGCTGAACCCCATCGTCGATGCGGCATCGTCGGCTTGGGCCAGCCAGTAGTCTCCTTCCGGCCACGCGCCTATGGCGTGCAGGGCTGCGCCAAGAGTCGAGGCAACACGCGGCAAGTAGACGCGGAAGGCGCCCTCGCACTGCGCAACCAGGGGGAGCAGGAGGTCCACTACGGCGTGATGCTCTCCCCGGAGCAGTCGCTCCCTGCTTGCGCCGACCGAGGCCCAGAGAGTCTCGTGGAAGTGGCAGACAGGATGCCTCGCCAGCCGCAGGGCAAGGTTTGCTTCGCTCGCCGCGGGATCGAGGCGTCCTTGCTCCGCTAGACAGAGGGCGAGCCATGTATGCGAGGATACCGTCGTGTTGAGCCCCACCGTCGCGCCCGCCTCGACATCCTCGCCCAGAAGGTCGACCGCGCGCGCGGCCCGGTCTGCAGCCTGTTCGTAGCGCCCCGCGGCATAAAGCGTTCGCGCGAGCATCAGGAGGGCTCCCGCATGTTGCTCGGCCGAACCTGTCCGCGACAGCTCGACGGCGCGCTCGCCCGTCTCGGCCGCGCTTACGAGGTCGCCCAGGGCAGCCCGGGTGTAGGACTGGCTGGTGAGGACCGAGCCCAGGCGATGCTGGTCTCCCAAATCCTCGGCGCAGCGCTCGGACTCCAACAAGTTGTCGAGAGCCTCCTGGAGGCGTCCTAAGGGATAGAGTGCGTTGTGCAATCGCCAGCGGACATCGATGGTCCTGGACAGGCGGTCGGGGCCCTCGGGAGTCTGCTCGAGAGCCTGCAAGGCTCGCCGGAGCAGGACAATGGCCTCTTGATGCGCTGCGGTTGCGATCGCCTGGTCACCAGCGGCAATCCAGTATGGGAAAGCTTCCTCCCATCGAGCGCCTGCCGTGAGATGACGCGCGATGATTTCCGGGCGAGCACTTTGACCCGGATGGTCGGAGCTCAAGAGCACGTCCGCGATGCGGGCGTGGATTCGCCGGCGCGCAGCTCGCAACAAGAGTCCGTAAGCAGCGTCCTGCAGGAGGGCATGCCGAAACGCGAAGGACGCCCCGAAACTGGTCCAAGTCCGGGTCACAAGCCCGGTCGCGGTCACGTCGGAAAGGAGAGCCTCGACCCGGGCAAGCCCGACCCCGCTCGCGGCGGCAACTAGATCGACCGTGAACTCCCGGCCGACGCACGCGGCGACCTGGAGTAGTTCACGGGCCTGATGGTCTAGCTGGTCGAGCCGCGCGACGAGGGTGGCCTGCAAGGTAGGCGGCAGACTCGCAGCGGTGTCGCCCTGCTGGTCCGCACCCTGCGAACCGCTCACGGCAGACTTGGTCAACTCCTCGACGAACAGCGGCACGCCGTCCGTGCGCTCGACGATCTGCAAGATCACCTCGGCGGACAGGGTGCCGGCAGGATCAAGAGCCAGCACGAGCGCGGCCGTCTCTGGCGCGCCGAACCGGGTCAGCACTAGGCTCGTTACGTGGGCAAGCCCGTTCCATGAAGGCCGGTAATCCGGCCGGCAGGAAACCAAAATCAGCACGGGGCGGCCGGCGCTCCAAACGACCAGACGGTCGAGCAGATCCGCCGAGGTGGGGTCGACCCAGTGCGCGTCCTCGACGACGACCACCAAGGGGCCGTTTTTCACCCGGTGCTGAAGGAGCGCGATGATCGCCTCCATCGCGAGGCGGCGACGCTCGTGAGGGGTGACCGGCTGCTCCGGTTGGCCGTCGATGAGGCCTGCCATCGCGCAGAGGGCGCCAAGATGTTCCGATACCTCCGGCAACGCGGCCAGCTTGCAGGCTCGATCATGCGCCGTGTCGGTATGGACCCAGCCGGCTAGACGTCCCAGCAGCTCGACGAAGGGATGAAAGGGGCTGCTCTGGTGGTGGGAGGCACCGAAGAGCCAAAGCACGGTGTCTTGCGACCACCCGATCGATTGGACGGTGGCCACGAGCAATTTGGACTTTCCTAAGCCCGGCTCGGCGGATACCACGACCACACCGCCTTCGCCGGCTCTGGCACGCTCCCATCGCCTGCCGATGGCCTCCAGTTCCTCCTTTCGGCCGACGAGAGGCGTTCCCCCCATCCAAAGTGGCCGCAGCTTCATGTCGGCCGGTTGCTTGCCGCGCACCTCAAAGGCGACGGCGTCGCTCCCAAACCCTTTGAGTGTGACGTGGTCGAGGGCATTGTAGTCGAACTGCTCCCCGGCAAGTGCGCGAGTCTGGGCATCGACCGCAACTCCTCCTTCTGCGGCAACAGCTTGCAATCGGGCGGCCAGGTTCGGGGCTTCGCCCAGTATGCCGCGCTCGGCGGCCTCGCCCTCACCGATGACTTCGCCCACGATAACGAGACCGGTGCTGATCCCCACGCGAGCGCGTAAGGGCCCCGGCCTCAGCGTCAGGGACGCCACGGAGGCGACCATGTCGAGACCAGCCTCGATGGCGCGCCGGGCATCGTTCTCGCGCGTCTGGGGGTAACCGAAGTAGACGAGAACCCCGTCACCCATGAGCTTCGCAAGGTAGCCTCCATAGCGCGCCACCGCCGCACGGACCTCGGCCATGTAGGCCGCGATCACGTCACGCAATTCCTCGGGGTCGAGGCGCCGAGCCAACTCGGTAGACCCGACCAGATCACAAAAAAGGACTGTGACCTGCCGGCGCTCTCCCGCCGAGCCGAGGGGAGCTGCAGCTGGGGCCGTGCTACCGCCAAGGGAGAACCCGCACGCGCCGCAAAAGCGTGAGTCCGGCGGATTGACGGCGGCGCAGCCGACGCAGCGAATGCCCAGGCTGGCTCCGCACTGCGTGCAGAACCGGCGCTCCTCGGGCTGCGCGGATCCGCATGAGGCGCACTGCATCGGACCACTCCCCATCGTTCGACAGAGCAGGCCTTCCAAACGATCCGAAAGGTACCGCCGGGCCCATTGTTGTCGAGTTGGTATTTCACGCGGTGTGTGAGCCGGCAGCCTGGGGCCGGCGAGGTTGCTAGCGTCGGGCTTCTGCTCAGGTTGTGTCGCGTTCGCTGAGGCCATGCTGGCGCAGGCGCCACACCAGTGTGTCAAAGCGGTCCTAGCCGAAGAAGGGCCCCGGCGGAACACCATGGTGGCAAGCCCCAGCGTCGTGGAGAGCGGCGTCCTCCGCCGCGACTCGAGCTTCATGGCCCTCCGGGCCCTCAGCGATCGCGGCGTCGAGCTCTTCGAAATTGAGGCCACCGCGACCGACCCTCCGCGAGATGTGAGCCGTCCTCCCGGCCCTTGACCTTACCACGTCATGGGAGCGCTCGCCCTCCTGCAGGACCGAGGCGCTCTGTCCCACTTTTCCCAGGAGCGAACCTGGCCAATGACCGCTCAGGGTCTCAAGTGCGGAACTCGCAGCGTTGCGATCGAGTCAAGACTCTTGATCGGCGCACGGGTCAACCCGGCGTCGGTGAAATGTCCCGACCGTCTTCGCGGAGCGACCTTGGCGACCTTTTTCACGAGCGACACTCACTTCGGTGACCCTCGCGTCCTGCGCCTGGATAAGCGCCCGTTTGCCACGATTGCGGAACACGACGCCTTTCTCATTCAGCGGTGGAACGAGGTCGTTGGGGAACATGACGAGGTGTGGCACCTGGGCGACTTCGCCTCGAGCAGAAAGTCGGATCTGATCAATGAATTGCTGCTGGCGCTCCACGGGCGCAAGCATCTGATCATCGGCAACAATGATAGTGAGGGTACCGTAAGCGCGACGGGTTGGGCGAGCGTCGCGCCATATGCCGAGATCGACTGTGAGGGGAAACACCTCGTGCTTTGCCATTATCCATTCCGGACATGGAACGGCATGGGAAAGGGTGCGATTGATTTGCACGGACACAGTCACGGGCGGCTCAAGCCGATCTCTCGCCAGTTCGACGTGGGAGTGGACAGCTGGTCTTATCGACCCGTGGCGCTCACTGAGATACTGGCCCGGAAGCGGAAGTAGGCGCAGCTGGCGAGCAGCTCATGGTGTGCTACCCGACGCATTCAGTCGAGTTGCCCAAGACGGTCTGTTATGATTGGGACATGGCGGAAGCGCGCAAAATCGCTGCGGTCCTGTTTGCCGACGTCGTCGGGTTTAGCCGAATGGTCGGTCAGGACGAAGATCGAACGCTATCGAGGCTGCGAGGGCTTCGCAGCGACTTGATCGACCCTGCTATCGCTGCGCATCGGGGCAGAGTCGTAAAGCGAACCGGCGATGGCGCGCTCGTCGAATTCCGCACTTCGGTCGATGCCCTGCGATGCGCTCTCGAAGTGCAAGAGGGTATGATTGAACGGAACGCAGGCGTCTCCCCAGAGAGGCGCATCACCTTCCGGATCGGCATCCACGTTGGCGAGGTCGTGGAGGAGAGCGACGGGGACCTGATGGGCGACACTGTCAACATCGCAGCGCGCCTGGAGGGGATCTGTGAACCGGAGGGCGTCGTCGTGTCTGAGGATGTTTACCGGCAGGTCCGGGAGAAGGTTCAATCATCATTCCTCGATCAGGGAGAGATAGAACTGAAGAATATCCATCATCCCGTACGGGTCTACCGTGTTGCGAACAAAGACCCAGCAACCGGTGATCAAACCAAAGAATTTCCATCCAATGCATTGCGGCTTCCGGCGAAGCCTTCTATCGCCGTTCTTCCGTTTCAAAATATGAGTGGTGATCCCGAACAGGAGTATTTTGCGGACGGGATCGTAGATGAAATCACGACTTGTCTATCGCGGATCAGATGGCTATTCGTCATCGCTCGCAACTCAAGCTTCATCTATAAAGGTAAAACAGTAGACGTGCGTCAGGTCGGCCGTGAACTTGGGGTGCGCTATGTTGTTGAGGGCGGCGTCCGAAAATCAGGCCAGCGTGTGCGTATCACGGCGCAGCTTGTCGAGACAGCCACAGGAAATCACCTCTGGGCTGACCGCTTCGACGGCGCGTTGGAGGATATGTTCGACCTCCAGGATCAGATCACCGAAAAAGTGGTTGCCGTCGTCGAACCGAGTGTACAGCGTTCGGAGATCGCCCGGGCCAGACAAAAACGCCCAGAGAGCCTTGACGCATATGACTTGTACTTGCGTGCTGTACCATTTACGGCATCGCAGTCGGCCGAAGAAGGCAAGATCGCCATAGAGTTGCTGGAGAGAGCGCTGACGATCGACCCCGAATATGCAGCTGCTCACGCGTTGGTCGCGTGGTGCTACGAATGGTGCTATTCGCGCGGCGGGTTCGATGATGTGCACAAGGCTTCAGCATTGCGCCATGCCCAGGCGGCCATGAGCGGCAGTACCGACGACGCGACGGCGCTCGCTGTGGCCGGCTGGGTGACGAGCATGCTCACCAGCGACCACGCTGCCGGCCTCGACGCCATCGAGCGCGCACTCAAGATCAATCCGTCCTGTGCGACCGCACTATATGTAGCGGCGGCAAACAACGCCTTCTCGGGACGGCCGGCAGCCGCGCTTGACTATGCAGAACGTGCTATCCGGCTCAGCCCATTCGACTTGCTTGTTGCGGTCGGCCACGCTGCGCAGGGCGTGTCACTCATCCAGCTGGAGCGCTATAAAGAAGCTTCGATTGCGCACGACCGCTCTGTGCAGGCAAACCCGACACTTAGTTCATTCCGCTTCTTAGCTGCATGCGCGCACGCTCTGGCGGGCGATTTAGAGGCCGCAAGAACTTCGGCCCAACGCGGTCTGGAAATGGAGCCGAGCTTCAGGATCCGCTTCTTTTATGAGCTGATGATCCCGGAACTCGCCGACCGATTTGCGAATGGAGCTCGGCTGATCGGACTGCGCGAATAAGCTTGCCGTTTAATGGCGGACGCGACCTCTTTGCTCTTCGCAGGAGCATTTGCAATCTCCGGGCCGAGATCGCCGGCCTCCCAGACAAGCTCGGCCCGGTACTGATCCAGCTTCCGCCGAAGCGAGACTTTACGCTTATTGAGGCGCATGGCTTCCTGTCGGCGTTCCGCTGCCGCACGCTCGGCGACATTGTTATGGAGCCCCGGCACGCATCGAGCTTCTGCGCAGCAAAGCACTCGGGCCGCAGCAGGCTTTTGGCAAAGTCACGGCAACCATCCTGGGCCCGTACGTCGGGCGTTCCGCTTTGGCCTCACGCAGCGGCGGTCGCATTCTGCCAAGCTTGAGCCGCCTCCGCCCTGAACTGGCGAAGTGTGCGGAGCCGGGCTAACACAGCCGCTGTTCTTCCCCAGCGCGGGCTCACATTGTTTCTTTCAGACGTTCAGATAACCTCGACTCGGAGATGATCCCGGGCGCGCGGGCTCTCGAGCTAAACAGACGGATCACCGACCGGAGGTTCGCGCCTACCGGCATTATCCGAAAAGCAGGGAGCGGCGTTTGCTTCCTTTGACCCTCGGTTGTGTCCCTAATCAGAACCCAAGTGGATAACGTGTTAAGGTCAAGCATAGCCTTCCTCCACCATTTATAGGAGGAGACTGACCTGCCTGCGTCAGCCGGAGCGGGGATCGATCGTGATGCCAGCGCAAAATCGACATTTACGATCCCCCGACGTTCAGTCGGATCTCACAGTCCGGCTTCTGGGTCCACTCACGGTTCGGTACCAAGGTCAGCCGGTCGTGATTGCGTCGCGGAAAGCGCGAGCCCTCCTCGCCCTTCTTGTATGCCGATCCGGCGAGCCAATTTCTCGGGAAAGCCTGAGGGGAACGCTCTGGGGGGATCGGCCTGAAGTTCAAGCTCGCGCGAGTCTAAGGCAGGCGCTTTCGGAATTGCGGACTGCCTTCGGCTCCTCGGACACCTGTCCATTGGAGGCTGGGCCCGAGTTTGTCTCGTTGCGTGCCAGCGCCTCGTGGGTAGATCTCACTCAACTTGAGCACCTTGCAGCCGCCAGAGATCCAGCCTCTCTCGAAGACTCTGCGTCATTGATTCGCGGAGAGCTTCTGGAGGGCCTAGCGACGCAAGAAGCCGCGTTCGAGCAATGGCTCACCACAGAACGGGAGCGTGTACGGGCTCTTTGCTGCTCAGTTCTGGAGCAGTTGGCGCTTCACCACGAAGTAGATGGACGAATTGAGGAAGCCCTGGCTGTCTCTCGGCGGATTCTTCTTATCGACCCTCTGCGAGAGAACGTCCATCGTACCATCATGCGGCTACTCGTTGCCCAAGGTCGAGCTGAGGCCGCCTTAGCGCAGTACGAACGCTGCAGCAGGCTGTTGTTCGATGACCTCAAGGTCAGACCGGATGCAGAAACCGAGGAGCTCGCGCGCTCGATACGGGCAAGTAGGAGATCTCCTGGGCAGCCGAAGCCGGAACCGCCCCGTCGGGAGGCATTGGGGCCCATGTCTATTGCGGTCCTCTCCTTCGCCAATCAAACGGGAGAACGAGGAAATGACGTCCTGTGTGAGGCCATTGCCGACGAGATCAGCGGCGCGCTGTCGAGGATTGCCGAGCTTTTCGTGCTTTCCCGGCGTGCCAGCCTCGGCTTTCAAAGTGCGTCCACTGGGAGCACCCAGATCGCTCAGGAGCTAGGCGTCCGGTACGTCCTCGGCGGCAGTATCAGAATTGCCGGCGGGCGCGTGAGAGTGGCCACGGAACTCACGGATGCCAAGTCGGGCGCGCAGGTCTGGGCTGATCGGTTCGACGGTGAACTGACGGACGTCTTCGCCATCCAGGACGAGATCGCCAGGCGGGTGGCATTAGCCCTGCAGATCAAATTGACCCACGGTGAAACCATCCGGTTCTGGGAAGGTCAGACCCGCAACCTCCGTGCTTGGGAGAAGATGGTGGAGGCCAGGGAGCATTTCGACCGCTACAACAAGATCGACAACGCCGTCGCCCGCCGTCTCCTGCGAGAGGCCATTGATTTCGACCCCAACTACACGGGAGCGATCGCCCTGCTCGGTATGACCCATTGGTGGGACGCGCGCTTCAACCCCGACCTGACGCGCGACCACTCGCTGGCGCTTGCGGACGAACAAATTGTACGCATTCAGAAGCTCGATCCGGACCTGGGATCCGGTCACATGCTGAGGGGCGCTGTGGCCTTTCTTCGGGACCAGCACGACGACGCTATTGCTTGCGCAGAGCGCGCAGCCCTTCTCGCACCCAGCGACTTTCACGTCGTTGCGTTTCTCGGCGTCATGCGCCTCTACAACGGACAATACGACAAGGCCATTGCCACGCTGAGGACAGCGATGCGGATCAATCCGAACTTCAAACCTTGGGTGACCTACAACTATGCCTTGGCCAATCTGGCGGGGGGTGGAGTTGCAATAGCCCTGGGCGCCGCGCGAGAGTACATGGAAAGAGTCGCAGATGATCGGTATGCCTATGCCATTCTCGCCCTGGCGCTGACCGCGAACAACAACGCGCGCGCGGCCTGGGAGGCTGTGTCCTCGATGCGCGACCGGGTCGAAGAGCTCACGCTTCAGGAGTTCCGGGCATCGCATCGCTTTCGCGATCGCGAGCTCCTTGACCAACTGACGGAGTGGCTCGCCGCAGCCGGTCTTCACTGATGGGCGAACTGAGCAACAGTGCAGAAGATGGGGGCTATGATCGGTCTGCAAAGCAGGACTCGCTTGGCCTCACAATCCGGCTTCTAGGCCCACTCGCCGTGCGGCGCGGTAACAAGTCTGTCGAAATCGCTTCGCGCAAGGCGAGAGCGCTCCTTGCCTTTATCGTCTGCCGAACGGGCGAGCCAATCTCTCGGGAAACCCTGACCGGCATTCTATGGGGAGATAGGCCGGAGGCGCAGGCGCGAGCCAGCTTGCGGCAGGCACTGTCTGAATTGCGTGCTGTGCTGGGCGAGGAAGCCCACGCGATTGAGGCAAGCAAGGAATTCGTGTCCTGGCGCTCAGGTGTAGCGTCCATTGACCTGGACCTCGTTACCGGTCGCACGCTTGCCGACGAAAAGTCCTACGAAGCGGCCCTCCTCGCCTCGGGAGAATTGCTGGAAGGCCTTTCTCTTGATGAGCCCCCCTTCGAACAGTGGCTGATCGCCGAGCGGGCTCGCCTCCGGAGGGCAGTCGGATCCGCGATACAGAACCTAATGAGGGATCGCTTTGAAATGCGGGATTACGAAGCGGCCCTCGCGTTGGGGCTGAAGGGCCTCGCGTTCGATCCGCTCCGAGAGCAAATGCATCGGGAGGTCATGCGAATCCTTGCCCAAATCGGGAGGAGCGACGCAGCACTGGGTCAATATGAACGGCTCAAGCAGGATCTCGCACGCGAGCTGGGCGTCGCTCCCGAGCGTGACACGGAGGCGCTGGCGCTTCAGATCAGAGCCAATCGGCGCACACCCAGCCCTCCAGTTTCCGAACCTCCGTCGGCTCCCACCGCGCAAGCGGCGGATCCGCGGCCCTGCATCGCAGTGATGCCTTTCGAAGACCTGACGGGCGAGGCAGGTCACGAGCACCTCGCGAAGGGCATGACCGACGACATCACTGACGCTCTGTCCCGCGTGAGCGAACTGGTTGTCTTGTCCCGCGTGACGAATTTCCCCGCCGATCAGTCGTTGACGCGGGCCGAGCAAACCTTTGAGGACCTCGGTGTCGGACATGTCCTGGAAGGGAGCGTGAGGCGAGCAGGAAGCGCATTGAGGGTCAGCGCGCGACTTCTGAGCGTCCCCGCCCGAGTGCAGGTCTGGTCGGCCCGATACGATGGGCAGCTGACCGATGTTTTCGCCTTCCAGGACGAACTCGCACGCAGCATCGCTGTCGCCTTGCAGGTCGAGTTGACCACCGGGGATGCCGCGCGGCTTTGGCAGGGCCAAACCAAAAATGTTCGTGCCTGGGAGGTGGCGCTTCGTGCCCGCTCCGCCTTCCTGCGATACACGGCGACGGACAGCACTGTCGCGCAGCGTTATCTGGAAGAGGCCATTGCGCTGGACCCGAGCTACACGGCAGCGATGGTCGACTTGGGAATTTGCCACTATTGGCGGGCTCGCTACATCCCGTCCGTCGACGAACAGGCGGTTCTCGCCGCTGCCAAATATCAGCTCGCGAAGGTCAAGGAACTCGACCCTGATTTTCCTGGAGCCATCACGCTTGGAGCGCTGCTGGCCTTTATGGATCGCCGTTTCGTCGATGCCATCGCTCTTGCTGAAACGGCAGTGCGAGTCTGGCCCACCGATGCGCGAAGCCAAATGTTCCTCGGGATCATGCTGATGTACCAAGGAGATGCCCGCGCGAGTGCAATTGCTTTGAATGAATCATTGCGCCTGAGCCCGTTTCCGGAACCGTCGGTCCACTACTTTCTCGGCATTGCAGAGTATTGGCGCGGCCGAATGGTTCATGCGTTGGAACACTCCCGGCGGCACACTGCGATGGAACCACTGGAGCCGTACGGTTTGGCCTACGAGGCGGTCATTCTTAGCGCGATCGGCAATCGGGACGACGCCTCGCAGAGGATCGAACGGCTTTGCGGCGCCGCCCCATCCTTCGGCCTGCACAATCTGCGTCGTTCGGAGCGCTACCAGGATCCGGAGCGGCTGAACCATCTGCTGCGGAATTTGGGTGACCTTGGCCTCGGCGAATGACTGGCCGCCACTCCAAAGGCGTGGGCTGCGCGCTTAGTGCCTAACGCGCCGCTTGGGCCCAGACCAGTGGGAGGGCATTTTGACTACTCCGCTTCAGCTCAGCCGGAAGCGAGAGGGTCGTGTCCCAACGATTGGTGTAGGAGCGGCTGCCGCTGAGGTGGTCATCGCCGGTCTTCGGCTAGGGTTCGGTTGCGAAGCTGAACCTGGAGCAGGAGACGACGATGACCGACGACAGGATGGCCCTGATCGAACTGATCGAGAAGGGGGCGGACAGCGACCTTGTCCGCGAGCTGCTGGCCTTTGCCGCTGATCGCATGATGGAGCTGGAAGTCGAGGCGAGGACAGGAGCACCTGCTGGCGCCCGCAGCCCGGACCGGTTCACACACCGCAACGGCTATCGCGAGCGGGCCTGGGAGACACGGGCCGGACGCATCGACCTGGCGATCCCGAAGCTGCGCAAGGGCTCTTACCTGCCCTCGTTCCTGGAGCCGCGTCGCACGGCGGAGAAGGCTCTCACGGCGGTCATCCAGGAGGCGTACGTGCATGGCATCTCGACCCGGGCGGTCGACGACCTGGTCAAGGCGATGGGCGGCTCGGGCATCTCGAAGAGCCAGGTCAGCCGGCTCTGCGAAGAGATCGACGAGCGGGTCAATGCCTTCCTGTCCCGCCCGATCGAGGGTGCCTGGCCCTACCTGTGGATCGACGCGACCTACCTGAAGGTCCGCGAGGCAGGCCGGATCGTCTCGCTCGCCGTGATAGTCGCCGTCGGCGTGAACACGGACGGGCGCCGCGAGGTTCTCGGCGTGGCTACCGGCGCCTCGGAAGCCGAACCCTTCTGGAAGGCGTTCCTGCGCTCCCTGGCCGACCGGGGCCTGCGCGGCGTGAAGCTGGTCATCGCCGACGACCACAAGGGGCTGCGGGCGGCCGCCGCGAAGGTGTTCAGCGCCACCCACCAGAGGTGCCGCGTGCACTGGCTCAGGACTGCCCTTGCCCATGTGCCGCCCAAGCAGCGCCCCGCGGCGGTGGCGATGCTGAAGACAATCTTTGCCCAGGACACCGCCGAGGCGGCCCATGCGCAATGGCGACAGGTGGCCGATGCCCTGCGCGAACGCTTCCCCAGGCTCGCCGAGCTCATGGACGGCGCCCGAGACGACGTGCTCGCTTACATGACCTTCCCGCGTGAGCACTGGCCGCAGATCGCGTCCACGAACCCGCTCGAGCGTCTCAACGGCGAGATCAAACGCCGCGCCGACGTCGTTGGCATCTTCCCCAACGACCGTTCCGTTATCCGCCTGGTCGGCGCGCTGATGCTGGAGCAATGCGACGAGTGGGCCGTCAGCCGAGATCCAGGACGGGCATGCCGGCGACTATGCCAGCATCGGTGAACAGCTTGCGTGTCATGCCGTCAACTAGCAAAGCGCCTATTCAGGCGGGCGAGCTCCCTGTCAGAATGACCCAGGACATAGACCCTTTTGCAATGTTCGTTCGTGTCAGACATTGCATCACTCCGGGGAGCGCACTGGCCAGGATGCAATCCGGTAGGGAGGCCCAATTCCCCCTACACACGTGCCAAATCATTGCTTGACGCACATACGGGGTGCCGTGGTGCTGCAGCTCTCTCCAATCCCGCAGTCGAGGTCCCGATTGCAAGTTGGTGACTGCGGAGGAGCTAGGACCACGTAAGGGGTTTTTGGCTGAGCATTTGCCGCAACGAAGTCGGGAGCTGGTTTGCCTGGCGGTCCCAGAGACTTGATGTATCGGTAGAGCGATCGGATGTCGCTTTCGGGAAGCGCCCTCACGTTGAACCATGGCATCGGCGGCTCGGTTTTGAGGACCTGAAGGTATGTCGTGAAGCCATCCTCCGTGAGCTTGTCGGCCCGTACCCGCAGGTTCGCCGCGTAGGTCGTGCCCCATGGCCCCTTCCAGCCCACAGAGCTGCCCATCAAAGCCGTCTCAGGACTGATGACACCACCCGACTGGCTGTACCCATCCGAATGACAATCGTGACAACCGCCGATGATCGACACATAGCGGCCGCGCTCCGATGAGATCTCTCCCTCTGTCGCCCCGGCCACGAGAGGGAGACCGGCCACCACCGCCGCGATGAAAGTGCGCATTCGAGCCCCCAAAATCCGGGTCTGAGACTGGCGAAGCGCCACATGGCCGATGTGGGGGCGAATTGCCCAACTCAGCGATGCCGCCATGACATTCACCTTGCGCCTTACCTGATCGGCATCATTAGATGCTCGTAGGGCGTGCCCGCCCACATCACGTAAGGTTTGGTCGGATCGGCCTTCGGGGTCCGAGGGTAGTTCGCGCTCATTCCTTTCGCCTCGGCCCCCACGATCATCACGTGGGCTCCGGTCTTCACCCAGTTGTTGTCCTTGGTGGGACCTGTCGCATACGGATCGGTGTTGCTGGCGCCGTTGTCGCCCCGAAGCATGTAGATGAAGCCGAGCTTCTGCGGAGCTGGCCCCTTGCTCATGTAGGCCTGGCCCCACTCCATGCCGCCTTGGTCTGCGCACATCGGATCCGTGCCGCTGGGATCCATGCAGGTCCAGCCATTGGTACCCTGCCGGATCACCTTCATGCTGCCATCGGCTCCCATGTTCATGATGGTCGCGTCCTTGAAGACCTTGGGAGGAGCGGCTTGCCGCAGCTTAGCCATGAGCGCCTTGTCGCTCATCGGTTTGTGCTCCGCCATCGGCATCTGCTGAGCGAATGTTCCTGAAGCACCGCTGAACAGAAGCAATGAGATGAGGACTGCCTTGCAAGATCTGGACATGATGTGGCCCTCGCGTTGCACCTCGATCACGGATCAGTACAAGAACTGCGAGAAAACACCGCGTGGAAAGTACTCGCGACACGGCGCGACGCAGCGCACAAGAGCGGGGGATTATTTGAAACTAGAGACGCCTAGGCGAATTCACAAAGGTGTCATCCCGCAACTCTCCCGTGCTGGAGACATCGCGCTCATTCGTGAACAAGCATCACTGTAAACTCGACGTTTGCTGAAAGCGAGGAACATTCCTGGTGTAGGCAGGTCAGAATAATCGCATGGCCACTGCAGCGCCAGTCTGATCACCCGACGTTATCAGCCTTCTGCAACTCCCTTTTGTGAGGCGGGTGGAGATTGCCGCGAAGAATGGCCGATACACGATTATGTCCAATGCGGAGGGCTACACGTGTGATTGTAAACCCGGCTGACCTGTCACGAAGGACTATGCACCACCAGCCGGACTGATGTTTTGATTATTTCGAAACAGGTTGTCCGGATCGAAAGCAAGTTTCACCCGTTGGAGTCTGGCATAGATCTCAGGCCCGAGGGCACGACGCGCGAGATCCGTATCTTCGCCATGTCCTGGGAAATTGAGATAGAGCCGCCCTGTCGAGTGGCGCTGCATGGCATCCCACACGGTGCGCACCCAACCCATATTCGCTGCGTCGTCAGCGGGGCTGGACCAAATCGCGTCCAAACTCAACATGAACTGCATCGACCGGTCGCCAAATGCCGTCGCGTCTTTGGCAACACGCTGCACGGCCCCGCTGAACGGCCAAATTGATGCGAAGCTCATTTCAGAGGGTCGCTCGGCGAGGCACACCGAAATCTCTCGGATCACCTCGTCTTCTAGGCCGCGCAGATAGGTCGATTTCCAATACGCCCTGTCGCGCCCTTTGGGGAACAAGCCGTCGTAGAGCGACTGCAAGGTCCGGTACGGCAGCCGGCAGCTGAAATCCACAAGCGGACTGGCCAACTCCCGCAGCGGTCTCGTGACGCGCTCGCCGGTTTCGGCGTCGCCGTCATACACGGTGGCAAGTGTGACGACCCGCCGCCCCCACGCGTGCTCCGGGAAGTCGGGATGCTGCGGGATGGTCGAAAACTCGGCCAAGCCACTGACTTCATCAGGCGCAGAGGCGAAGAAGTCCCGCCACTTCGGAAGGATGTCGTTCGCCCCTTCCTCGGCATAGGCGGGTGCGCAGAACATCAGTTCCGGTGCAATTGGATGCAAGCGGAACTCGAACGCGACAACGACGCCGAAATTGCCGCCGCCTCCCTTCAAGGCCCACAGCAGCTCAGGGTTTACCGCCTCGTCGGCGCGGATCAGGCGTCCGTCCGCCGTCACCAGCTCCGCAGCCCAGAGATTGTCGACGCACAGGCCGTGCGTTCCCCGCAGCCAGCCGATCCCGCCTGACAAGGTCAGCCCGCCGACCCCCGTCGCCGAAACCAGACCACCCGGAGTTGCCCGCCCGAAAGGCGTTGTTGCGGCGTCCACATCGGCCCAGGTTGCGCCACCCTCAACGAAAACGCGGTCGAGGTCCGGGGAGACCCGGACGGAGGTCATCAGCGAGAGGTCGATGACGAGGCCTCCGTCGCACATGGCGTAACCGGCCACGTTGTGTCCGCCCGCCCGGATGGCAAGCGGGAGGCCTGTCTCACGAGCGTAGGAGACACAGGCAGCCACATCAGCGGCGTTGCGGCAGCGTGCGATCAACGCCGGCCGCCGGTCGATCATGCCGTTCCAGATCGTTCTTGCCGCATCATAGTCTGCGCTGTCTGGCTCGATGAGTTCGCCACGCAGCGCATCGCGCAACACCTGCTTCGACATGGTGGGACCTCCGTTCGGATAACAACAGCCTAGGTCTGGGCGGAACCGAGCCCTAAAGTCGAAACAGCCGCTTTGCGTCGGGATCTGCCATGCCGGAACCAGACCGTCCGATCAACGTCGCCATCCTGGCCGTGCCGGAAGACACCGCCTCGGCGCTTTACGGAATGTTCGATCTCTTCTCGTCGCCTGGGCGCGACTGGCAGTTCATCGTCGACGGCGCTGCGGGCGAACAGCGCATGCGCCCGTACATCGTCGCTTACGAACCGGCTGGCTTCTACGCCGCCAACGGCATCTGGGTGAAGCCGCACTTCGGGCTGGAAGACTGCCCGCGGCCAGACCTCGTGTGCATTCCCGACTTCTACGTCGATCCCGGCGAGAGCGTCGCTGGGCGCTACGACGCGGAAGCGCGCTGGTTGAAGCAGGTCCACGACGACGGGGCGACTCTGGCGAGCGCTTGCTCCGGTGCGGTACTGCTCGGCGAAGCCGGCCTGCTCGCCGGACGGGAAGCCACCATCCACTGGGGTTATGTCGCGACGCTCACCAACAACTACCCTGGTGTGAAGGTCATGGCCGGCCGATCACTCGTTTTGAGCGGCGAAGCGCAGCGCATCATTATGGCAGGCGGGGGGTCGAACTGGCAGGACCTCGCGCTCTACCTCATCGCCCGCTTCGTCGGGCTGAAGGAAGCGATGGAGGTGGCGCGAGTGTTCATGCTCCAGTGGCATGACGCGGGACAGCAGCCTTTCGCATATCTGGCAGGCTTGCGCCAGTCCAGCGACGGCGTGATCAACGCATGCCAGGAATGGCTGGCGATGAACTACAGACAACATTCGCCGGTAGCCCGCATGATCGAGCGTTCCGGGATGCCGGCCCGGTCATTCGTCCGCCGCTTCACCAAGGCCTCGGGCATGGCGCCGCTCGACTATGTGCACGCCTTGCGCCTTGAGGAGGCAAAGCAAATGCTTGAGACAACTGACCTTGACGTCGCCACCATCGCGGGCGAGGTCGGCTACGAGGACACAAGCTTTTTCGGCCGTTTGTTTCGCCGGAGAGTCGGATTAACGCCTGCAGCGTATCGTCTGCGCTTTGGATCGCTCCGCCGAACGTTGATCGTACAGGGCCATTAATGGTGACGCGCCAATACCCGGGCTTCAAATCCGGTCTAACGAGCCAGCTGCCACGTCCGCCGTTGAGATCCGTTTTCAGAGCGGTTCGGCAATTATTGCCGGTTTAAGTAAACCAGCGGTTTTCGGCCAATATTCTGGTGCCTTCAGACGGAATTAACTGGTCTGCGGTGCCTGGTGCACACGCCCACTGGTGCGGCAAATCTAGGCGACTCTCGGCTTCTCGTTGCCCTTCAGCGCAGCTCTAACCGGATTTCTTTCCGAAAGACAACCCAAGCTCTCGCTATCTATCGCGATGAAGCACACCGGCTTCATCTGGCCTGGCGTCTATTTCGATTGCCCGGCCTTCGAATCTGGCCCGGGCGGAGGAAGCCCTAGCCTGGTAAGCGTTTCAGCGTCGGCCTGTTCGGTCACAGGAAGACTTTGTTCACGCTGGAATGATGCTAACGCCCTCCGCGTTTGTCGCCCGATGCCGCCATCGATGACGCCGAGATAGTGTCCGCGGAGAGCCAACTCAATCTGCAGCTTCATCGCGCGGACGACGTCGTCGGACTTACCCTCCATCAGCCCCGGTGAAAGCTGGAGAAAGGTGTCCATTGCGGCGCGCGAGTCAGCGTAACGTTTTGCTCTCGCATATACCGTTGCTAAGAGAGTCCATTGGAAGGGAGCTGCTCCCGGATTCACTGCAATGGCCTTTTGCAAGTTCGTGATGGCCTCATCCTGACGACCAAGGTCGGACTGGGCGCGCGCAAGAAACTGAAGCCACATCCACAAGTCGGGGTCTCTCGGACTCAGCTGGGTTGCCTGTCGGAACAACGCAATTGCTCGTTCCGGTTGTCCGTTCAGACGCACGATCGCCGCCAGGTAGCCATAAGCAGGCGCATAGTTGCGATCGAGAGCAATGCTCGCCTCGCAGCTGTCGATTGCCTCGTCGTGATGTCCGGTTTCGAAAAAAACATGGCATTTGACGTAGTGAGCGACGGGATTCTGCGGGGCCAGTGCCAAGGCTCGGTCAATGACGTCCCGTGCGCGCTGAAGATCACCTTCACGATTATCGGTCCAGCCGACTCCGGCCATTTCAACAGTGGACATCGCAAGGCCGACCAGGCCTGGAACGGACTGCGGCTCCTTTGTCAACGCACGTTCGAAAAGCTGTTGCGCGTCATTGAGGCGCTGTCGATCATCGGGCTGGCGGAGTAACCACCAGCCTCGCAACGTCTGGTCTATGGCATCGGGATCATTGGCCCGGTGAACGTCGCTCTTGCGGACCTCAGTCGAAATCAGCTCGAGCCCAAGCGAGTTGACGATGCGGCCCGTAACTTCGTCCTGGAAAGCGGCGAGGTCTCGGATATCGTGATCAAACCTATCACTCCAGAGCTGTGCGCCCGTGTCCCCATCGATCAAGGTCGCATTGATGCGAACCTGGTCGTCCACGCGCCGCACCGTCCCGCGAAGGACGTAGCGTACGGCGAGTTCACGGGCGACGACCCGATCACCAACCGGCTTGCCCTTGTATGTCTCCGCCGAATTCCGAGCGATGACAAAGCTGCCGGCGATGTGAGACAGGCCTGCAGTGATGTCATCGGTCAGTCCGTCTGCGAGATATTCTTCTGCGTGGTTCGAAGTAAGATCCTGGAACGGGAGGACGACGGCCGACAGCCTTGGCGCGGCGCTCGGAGTGGGGATCGGCGCCTGCCCCGGTTGAAGAGTATGAGATGCGACATGCGTCTGCCGGGGGACGAGCCACGGCAGTCCTCCTGCAATCTGGACGGTCCCTGCAAGTGCGAGGAGCGCTATCGCCGCGATACCGGTCAGGCCTTTCCGACGCATTAGCCACGTGAGGACCGGTGCCGAGCTCATCAGTGCAGGCGATACCGTCCCACCGTCGACGTGTACGCGGTAGCAGCGGATCGCGCGGGCGATGTTTTTCACTCGCTGTTCGCCAGCGAACTCCAAACCTACGTCGAGTTTGCCTTGGAGGTGATCATAGGCGGTGCCGGAGATCATGACGCCGCCAGGCAGACAGATCTGCTCAAGACGAGCGGCTATGTTCACTCCATCACCTAGGAGATCTTCGCCCTCGACGACTACGTCGCCGAGGTTGACGCCCATTCGAAAGATGATCCGCCTCGCGTCGGAAACAACTACTTGGTGCTTGGCCGTTGCCTTCTGCGTCGCGACGGCGAAGGCCACGGCGTCAACAACTGATCCGAATTCGAAGAGCGCACCATCGCCCATCAGCTTGACGACGCGGCCGTGATGTTCGTCCAATAGCGGATCAATGATGGTCGCCCAAAGATCTTTGAGCGCAGTCAGCGTTCGTCTTTCGTCCTGCTCAATCAGATTGGAGTAACCGACGACATCCGCTGCAAGGATTGCTGCCAGCCTTCGTTCGATCCGTACCGGCGCCATTCCGGTGTCCCCCGAGCGGACAATCAGCGGCCGAAAATGCAACGGGGCCTTTTTCCTGGCCGGCCTTCCCGAGCATCCCAGCATCATATCATCAAGCCAGCGGGTTCGGAGATTTACTAAGCTGGCCGGTGCGAGAACGAATAGTCCAGAACAGCGAGCTCGCCGCGGGCATTGGGGGGACATCGCCGACAAGCTGTCCCGCATCGATGGCACTTCGTGATCGCGCGGAGCGGCTCGGGCGGGGCGTTTGCTCCTGCAGGCCGACAAAGGGAGGCAGAACATTTTTTCTGCCGAGATCGAACTTGAGCCGGGTCAAATTTCCCTCGCGGGATCTAAGCAGGGCTCGCAAAGCTCAGAGCTGAAACGTGGCTGGGCCAAGGCAACGCTCGTCAACTGAGCAACGTCGGGCACGGCAATCCTCATTGCAGAAGACATTCTAAAAAGGTTCGGCCTAAGTCACCGATAACGCAAGGCAAAGCGGCAGCTTCGGCCGAATGGATGCCTTGAGGTGCGTTGCTGAAGAGAGGCTCCAGCAAGCGAGCGGGGCAGACGTCGCTTTCGGGTCAACTGCGTTATGCGCGCAAGCCGAAGCCGAAGCCATGCTTCGCCGGTAGAACACGCGGCACCCTAGCCCACAGCAGGTGCAAATAACGCTGGTTGCGCGTCCCCGCAACCACCGACAGTTGACTCCCCGGATCCTGAAAAGGGCCGGGGAGTTTTTGTTTGTCCGCCCCGCCGCACGCCGCAAGGATGGCGGCCAGGTCCCCGAACAGCACCGCTTCCAGACCCG